>ENA-OSEO01002394-OSEO01002394.1-sediment-metagenome-genome-assembly--contig:-NODE-2394-length-26820-cov-3.305501_pt1 | contig 26820 bp, 11 predicted proteins | sample MGYA00237883_ERZ534232 | MGnify/ENA metagenome assembly ERZ534232
AAGGCCGCGGATACGGATCCATCCCCCAGGCTGCTTTACTCATCGATAAGCGGTGACGGCGTCGGATCATCACCCCAGAAAGTGCTTCATCCAGGATTTGATGGTGCCTTCAAACTTTTTTACGATCACCACCGGCACCTTTGAGCGGCGGGCGAGCTTTTCCGGGATCGTCCCCTGAAAAAGATAGGTTAGAAACCCTTCACGCGACGCACCGATCACGACAAGGTCGTAATCGGTGGAGGCCTTGACGAGCGCTGCGGGGATGGATTTGCCGTAGACCAGGCTGGTGGAGGTTTTTTCGGGTCCCAACCCCAAGGCATCGGCGGTGTGGGTCAACACCGCTCGGTATTTTTCCCTGATATCGGGGTCTTTATCCTCGGGTGCCACAGCGATCGCATGGACCCCGGCGTTGAACTCCCTGGCGAGGATGGAGGTTATTTCCGCCGCCTTGAACCCGTGGGGACCTCCCGCCGTCGGCAGCAGGATGCTGCGGATGTCACGGATGCCTTCAAACTTTGCCACCATCAGATCGCAGGGGGCATATTTCAACAGGTGATCGGTGATCTCTCCCATGATCATTTCCCGGGAGGTGGTATACCCTTTCCACCCGATCAGAAGAAGGTTGACGTTTTCTTTTTTCGCCGCGTCGATGATGCCTTCCGCCACGTCGTGGGCAATCTTGATGACGATCCTGAGGTCAGCCCCCTTGGACCGGGCATATTCGGACGCCTTGTTGAGCAGCGGACGCTTCTGATTGACATACCGGACCCCGTCCGTCAGGGGAAGGGGCAGGGGGACACTGACGATGACCGCGGCGATGATTTCACCCTGATGGGCCCTGGCCAATGGAACGGCAAGGTCGATAAGGTGGGGGATATTTTCAGGATTGCTGATCGGAATCATGACGCTGAACCGCTGCCGAACAAATTCCGGAATGGTGCTTTCCAACTGGATCGGTTTTCCCTGGACGGGGCGCTTTTCAAAAAATACATAATAAATCAAAATACTTGCCAGTATCCAGCCGGCGCCGATAGCCCAGGTCCGGGGATCGAACCGATACTGATAAACGGCCAGCGCCAGAGAACAGAACAGTCCGGCCATGGGGGTATACGGATAGAAGGGAACCGAATACCGTCGTTGGATCTCCACCGCTTTTCTTCTCAACACGATGACCGACAAGTTCACCATGGCAAAAACCAGGAGAAAAAGGGTGCTTGCCGCCGAGCCGACCACTTCGATGGGGAAAAATATCCCCATGACCAGCAGCAACACCCCGGTGGCAAATACGGCAACATGAGGGGTTCTGAATGTGGGGTGGATCTGGGAGACCTTTCGGGGAAGCCATTGATCCCGCCCCAGTGAAAAAGCCACCCGTGAACCGGCCAAGATCGTGGCGTTCAGCGCCGAAATCGTTGACAGCAGACCCCCGAAAAGGATGGTGAACACCCCGAACCGCGGCATGAACTGTTCGGCTGCGCGCACGATCGCCGTCTCTTTGTATTTCCCCAGGTACTCCCAGGAAGTGATCCCCTGGGGGTAGATGGCCCCGATGGAAACCAGGACGATCAGAAGATAAATAACGGTCGAAATAAGCAGGGCAATCAGCATCGCCCGGGGGATATTTTTCTCCGGTTCGATAACCTCCTCGCTGACGGTTGAAATCAGGTCATATCCCTGAAACGCGATGAAGGTCAACCCCATGGCGGTGAACATTCCGGCCATGCCTTTCGGAAACAGGGGCCTGAAATTATCCAGGGTTTGCACGGGCGTCTCAAAGATTTGCAACAGACCGAACAGGATGAAAAACCCCAAAACGATGATTTTTCCCATGACCAGGATGTTCTCGGCTTTCCCGGTAAAGAGCACGCCCCGCATGTTGATCCAGACAAACAGCGCACCGATGCAGACGGTGAGAACGGACCGGACCCCATGCAACCCGATCCGATCGATGAGCAGTCGGGTCGGTGTGGTGAAATAATTCTCCGCAAACTCGACGAAATAGGCCGAAAACCCGCTGGCGTAAAGCGCACAGGCCACAACATAGGCAAACCAGAGCACCCAGCCCATGGAAAAGCCGACAATCGGCGGCAGGGCCTTTTTGATGTAGGTATACCCCCCGCCGGACTCGGGGATCGCCGAGGAAAGCTCCGCATAGCTTAGCGCCGTGAACAGGGTGACGATGCCATTGAAAAAAAACGCAAGCAGTGCGGAGGGGCCGGCTTCACCTGCGGCGATTCCGGTAAGAACAAAAACCCCTGCCCCGATCATCCCTCCCACGCCGATCATGGTCGCATCGAAGCATCCCAGCTCGCGTGCGAAACTGACTTCCTCGGGCTTCTGATTGAATTGGTGATCCGCTTTTCCCGCCATTTTGGGTCTCCGTATACACAGGGTGTCGGCGTCGACAGTGGCGCAAAATAAAAAGGAGGGGTTTACGCTGAAGAATCGGACTTACTATCGAGCAGAACCGTTTGACCTCAGGCTAAAAAAACGGGAAATCCATGACCATGCACCATGGATTTCCCGAATCGAACGCCTGTGAGGGGGGTCAACCGAGCCGTTCGGCCAGGGCCTTGAGCTGCCGGTCCAGCCGTGCGGGGAGCCGGTTGCCGAATCGTTTGAAAAACGCCTCGATGTCCGGGACCTCGGCCTTCCACAGCGCCCTGTCCACCGTGAGCAGCGCTTCCATGTTTCGAGCCGGAATCGACAGCCCGGTCAGGTCCAGCCCGCCGTCTTCGGGCAGCAGCCCGATGGGGGTTTTCCGGGCGCCCGCGGTTCCGTCGACCCGCTCGCACATCCATTTGAGCACCCGGCTGTTATCCCCGAATCCCGGCCACAGAAATTTTCCCTCCGGGCTCTTGCGGAACCAGTTGACGTAAAAGATCCGGGGGGCCGCCGTGCCGATTTTGTCTCCCATGTTGAGCCAGTGCTGGAAGTAATCGCCCATGTTGTACCCGCAAAAGGGGATCATGGCAAAGGGGTCCCTCCGGAGATTTCCCACGGCCCCGATGTTGGCCGCAGTGGTTTCCGAGCCGGCGGTGGCGCCCAGAAACACGCCGTGGTCCCAATCGAAGGCCTCGCAGACCAGGGGCACCAGCCCGCTGCGGCGGCCGCCGAAAACAAAGATATCGATGGGCACGCCCTCGGGCTTTTCCCAGTCTTCGCAGATGATCGGGCACTGGGCCGCGGGCGCGGTGAACCGTGCGTTGGGATTGGCCGCGGGGTGATCCATGCCGGGGGTCCAGTCCTTGCCCTTCCAGTCCACGGCATGCGCGGGGGGCTTGCCGTCCATGCCTTCCCACCAGATGTCCCCGTCGTCGGTGAGCGCGCAGTTGGTAAAGATGATGTTCTCTTTGAGCGTATCCATGGCCATGGGGTTGGAGTCGTAGGAGGTGCCCGGGGCCACCCCGAAAAACCCGGCTTCCGGGTTGATGGCATAGAGCCGGCCGTCCGGCCCGATCTTCATCCAGGCGATGTCGTCTCCGATGCATTCGCATTTCCATCCGGGCACCGTCGGCTGGAGCATGGCCAGGTTGGTCTTTCCACAGGCGGACGGGAAGGCGGCCGCGATGTGATATCGCCGCCCCTGGGGGTTGGTGAGCCGCAAAATGAGCATATGCTCCGCCATCCACCCCTCCCGTCTGGCCATTGCCGAGGCGATGCGCAGCGCAAGGCACTTCTTGCCGAGCAGCGCATTTCCGCCGTAACCGGATCCGAAGGACCAGATGAGGTTTTCTTCCGGGAAATGGCTGATGTATTTGTGTTCCATCGGCGCGCACGGCCAGGGAACGTCCTTTTGCCCCTTCTCAAGGGGTGCGCCCACCGAATGGAGGCACGGAATAAACTCACCGTCCGCACCCAGCACCTCGAGCACCCGGGTGCCCACCCGGGTCATGATATGCATGTTGCAGACGACATAGGGGCTGTCGGTGATCTCGATTCCGATCTTTGCCAGCGGCGATCCGATGGGCCCCATGGAAAACGGGATCACGTACAAGGTCCGCCCCCGCATACAGCCGCTGAAGAGATCCGTCATGGTTTTCTTCAGCTCCGCCGGGTCGATCCAGTTGTTGGTCGGCCCGGCTTCCTCTTTGGATGAGGTGCTGATATAGGTGCGGTCTTCCACCCGGGCCACATCGCTGGGATCCGACCGGAACAGAACACTGTTTTTGCGCTTTTTGAGCGCGATGGCGCTGCCGCTTTTCACCGACTGCGCCATCAACCGATCGTATTCCGCGGTTGATCCGTCGCACCAATACACCTGGTCCGGTTGACACAATTGGGCGATGTCCTGAACCCACTGGTTCAGGGCTTTATTCCGACACGGTGTTGTCATTCGTCTTTGCCCTCCATGGTTCCGATTTAAACTGCAAGTGTTTCATATACCACATAATTAATAATAATAACAAGTGGATCATCTCCAAAAGAGTTGTAGAGATCCTGAGGACTCAAGGGGTCAAGGCATGCCTGCCTTTGGCACGGATTCACCGGTTCGAGTGAAATGCTAAAGAATTACAAAGCGTTGAAGGTCTGGCAACAGTCAATCGAACTCTGCTCAAAGATATTCGGAGAAGGTGAATTGGGGCCAATGAAAAAGGAGATCGAAGAAATCGAAAGAAAGTTAAAGGCCCAGGTAAAACCTCTAGAAAACAAACCCTTGAATCCTTGACCCCTTGACCCCTTGAATCCTCTTCGCCAACCATATTGGAGAAGAACCTAACAAGTTCAGGCGATCATCGACTTCCGGCGGAAAACAACGAACCCCCCGATCGCCGCCAATGCAAAACCCGATCCGACATAGAAGGTAAAGGCCGGCCCGAACCGGTCCCACACCCAGCCGGCGATCAGGCTGGCGGCAAACATCGCCACCCCGGTGGTCAAATTGTAGATCCCGAACGCGGTGCCCCGCAATTCAGCATCCGCGGTATCGGCCACCATGGCCGACAGAATCCCCTGGGTAAGCCCCATGTGCAGGCCCCAAAGCGCCGTGCCCAGTGCGACCCCATTGAACCCCTTCGCCCCGGCCAGTGTCACATCCGACAGGATCAGAACGGCCAGCCCGACACCCATCAGCCCGGATCTTCCGAACCGGTCCGACAGGATGCCCACCGGGTAGGCAGTCAGCGAATAGACGACGTTCATGACGACCAGAAGGATCGGAATCATGCTTGCCGGAGCACCGATGCTGGTTGCCCGCAGCAGCAGAAACGCTTCGCTGAATCGGGCCAGGGTAAACACCACCCCGACGGACACCACGGACCAGTAATCGGAAGAAAATCGGGATAGATCGCGAAGTCGGATGTTCAGCCCGGAAGACTTCGCAACCTGTTTTGCCGGTTCCTTGACGGCAAAGATCAGAATCAAAACCGCCAACAGCCCCGGAAAAAAGGCGATCCAGAATACGCTTCGAAAATTACCCCCGGTTGAAACCATCAGGCCTGCGGCCGCCAGCGGTCCGATAAACGCGCCCACCGTATCCAGGGACTGCCGGAGGCCGTAGGCCGCCCCCCGCTGCTCGGCAGGGGTGACATCCGCAATCAGGGCATCCCGGGGCGCTCCACGAACCCCTTTTCCGAAACGGTCCAGAAACCGTGCAAAAAAGACAAGCCCGGTTGTGCCGGCCATGGCAAAGAGCGGTTTTGTGAACGCGCCCAGCGCATATCCGGCAACGGCCGGCCCTTTGCGGTTGCCGATGCGATCGCTGAGGATCCCGGAAAAAAATTTGGTGATCAGTGCGGTGGCCTCGGCCATCCCCTCGAGCAGCCCCACAAAGGTGGCGCTCGCATGGAGGGAAGCAACCAGAAAAACCGGCAGCAGGCTGTGGATCATCTCGGAAGAGACATCCATGCAGAGGCTCACCATGCCCAACGCCCAGATGGTCGACGGAAGTTTTTTGCTCAAGGTTTGCCTCGCAAAGGATTTCCCTTACCCGATGATGTCCCGCCCTCACGGCAGGGGATCCGGCCCGGCCAGGGGCCCGCCGGGCGGAGTCGTATCCTGGGCAAGCCCGGAATCCTCCGAAAACCGGATATGCAGCGGCCGGCGGGGGTCGTGGGCCAGATAGGTCGTGGTGGTCGGAAACGCAAACTCGATGCCTTCCGCTTCAAAGGCCCGCATGATCCGAAGGTTCACCCGCTCGCTGAACGCCACGTAATCCCAGTAGTTGGGGGGATGGTACCAGTAGATCATCAGGATGTTGAGCGAGGTGTCGTTGAACTCGTTGAAATAGACCCGGGGGGGAAAGTCCCGATGCATCCCTTCATGGTTGTCCAGAATGCCCCGGATGATGTCTACGGCCCGCTGAACCTTGTCCGGAGGGGTGTCGTAGGTGATGGTGATGTTGGACAGTCTCCGAATGGAGGGTCTTCTGCCGATGTTTTCCACCATGGAGGTGGCCATCTTCTCGTTGGGGACGGTGACCATGTGCCCGGTCAGGGTGCGGACCCGGGTGGAGCGAAACCCGATGCTCTCCACGATCCCGTCGACCCCATCCAGGACGACCCGCTGGCCCACATCGAAGGGTTTGTCCAGCATGATCATGATGGATCCGAAAAAGTTTTTCAGGGTGTCCTGGGCGGCCAGGGCGACGGCAAGCCCGCCGATACCCAGACCGGCCAGAAGCGTGCTCATGGGCTTTCCGGTAAGCGCCCGGATGATGTAGATCGCGCCCACCACCACCACGATCAATCGTGAAAAGACCCGGATCATCTGAACAAAGGTCTGATCCATCAGGTTGTCCGGCCGCTGGGCGATCCGGTTCAGTTCATGGGCGATCAGATCGACCATGCGGTATGCAAAAATGACCACCGCCAGGGTGGTGAGCAGCCCTATGGTGCCGTCGGCCATGTTGACGACGGCCCCCGGCAGGGGCAGTATCTCCTTTACGGCGTACACCGCCAGGGTTGCCAGCAGCAGCCGGATGGGCCACACGGTGGATTCGAGCACCAGCCGCGTGCGCACCTTTTCGGCCGCGTCCTTCATATCCAGGAGCATTCCGGAAAGAAATTTTTCGGAAAGCCGGATCAACAACAGCACCATGTTGATGATGACCACAACCAGCAGATACCGCCACCAGGCGTACTTCCAGAGCCATTCGGGAAAGAGCGATCGCTGGGTATAGATATACCCGGCGGCCACCATGATCAGAACCGATACCCTGAGCGCGCTTTTGAGCTTGGATACCGTCGATTCGGGAAAGCCTTCCCGGAGCCTTTCGGGCAAGGACTCGGCCAGCCGGTCGATCCTCCCGATGGCCAAAAACAGGGCGAGGATCGCGGCGATGGCCCACGCAAAGGCCTCGATCCCGGAGAGGACCAGCTGGAGCTGGTGCGGCAGTATCAGGATCGCGTGTGCGGTGCGGAGCAAAAGGGCCGTCGCAGCCAGGCGAAACGGCGGGAGCAGCGGGGACAAATCCCAGGCGCCCGGGGAAAGCCCCTTCCGCTCGACGGTTCGCTGAAGGCGGCTTCGACCCCACCGGAAGAGGATCTCCAACAGGATGAAGCCCGCCACGAGGATGGCCGTGGCTGCGATGAATCGCCAGGGGGCATTTCGAGTCCCGGCCTGTTCCAGGATGGAACCGATCTGATCAAAAACGGTTTCTGAGGTCATGGCATCATCCTCCTTGAGAAACGGCTAGAGTCGTCTCCCGCTCCGGCCCGAGGCCCGGGTCCGGTTCAAGCGGTTCTAAAGCCACTTTTTTCGTTTGAACCAGGCAATCATGACCGCCGAAACCGTCACCAGGATCAGCCACAGTGCGGGGTAGGACCAGCGCCATTCCAGCTCGGGCATGTGTTTGAAATTCATCCCGTAAATCCCTGCAATAAATGTCAGGGGGATGAAAAGGGTCGCGATGATGGTCAGCACCTTCATCACCTCGTTCATTCGATGACTCACCGAAGAAAGGTAAATATCCAGCATTCCGGACAGCATGTCGCGGTAGGTCTCGATGGTGTCGATGACCTGGATGGTATGGTCATAGACATCCCGCAGAAAGATGCCGACATCTTCGGAAATCAACGCAGACTCACCGCGAACCAGGGCGCTGACGATTTCGCGAAGCGGCCAAATGGACTTTCGAAGAATTATCATTTCCCGTTTGAGTTCATGAATATCGTCGAGTATTTCAGGACCCGGGTTTTCAAGCACCGCTTCCTGAAGTTCTTCGACCCGTTCTCCGATCCGTTCGAAAATATGAAAATAATAATCGACGATGGTGTCGATCAGCGCATACGCCAGATAATCGGGACCCTGGGTCCGGATGCGTCCCTTTGATTTTCGAATCCGCTCCCGGACCGGATCGAAGACATCGCCCTGGTGTTCCTGGAGCGAAATCACCACACCGGGCCCCAGAATGACGCTGACCTGCTCGATCTCTACCGGGGCGTCCTGGGCCGTGGCGTGCAGCATCTTCAAAACAACAAACAGATACGATTCATAATCCTCCATTTTGGAGCGGTGTTCGGTGTTGACCACATCCTCCAGCACCAGGGGATGCAGGTTGAAGTGGGTGCCGAGCGCTTCAATCAGGTGCAAATCGTGAATACCCGAAATGTCGATCCAGGTGACCGATTCCTTTTGAGCAAAGGATACGCAGTCTTCAATGCGATCGACCGCCTTTTCCTCCAGGGCATCGGGGGTGTAATCCATGACGGTGATCGTGGGCTTTCCTTCCCTTTTGTCGCCGATATACACCAGGGTTCCAGGGGAAAGTCCGGGCGTCTTGGATTTTCGTTTTGGCAGCCGCATCACACCCTCCTTTTAAAAATCCATACGCCAGAGGATATCGACCCCGGTGGTCTTTTCGTTTCCCACCTGGGTCTGAACGCTGATGTTTTTGTTGACCTCATAGGTGGCTTCCAGCTCATAGGGGGCATCCGAACCCACCCCCTGCCGATAGGTGACAAAGACATCCGGGGTGACGTATTTGCCGACGGTCACCGAGCTTTTGTCCAGATCGCCCCCGCCGGAATCCACGGCGATCATATCCAGAAAGAGATCCCCGCCGAAGATATTTTTCAGCTCCGAAGCCGCCATCTGCCCGGCAACCGCCATGGCGGCGGTTTCCACCGCGGCGGACTCGCGATCATTGAGGGAACCGGCCGATTGGCCGAACAGCAGATACGAGATGATATCGGTCTGCTCCATCACCGGGTCGCTGGAAAGCGCTATCCGGATATCCCTGGCCGTTCCGGTGATCTCAAGGATGATGCTCACCCGATTGACCCGGGCTGCGGCTGAAATATCCAGATTCGGGTTCGGCTCTTCAAGCCCGAGAAAGGAGACCGTTCCCTTCTTGAACTTAAACAGTTTCCCCTGAAAGCTGTAAGTCCCCCTAAGGGTGTTGAGGTCCCCGAGCAGGGTAAAGGGTTTTCCGGGGTCCTTCTGAAGGTGGATCTGCCCGCCGATTTCAGCGGTCAATCCCTGCCCATTGAGCCAGCCATTCTTTGGAATCTTCACCGCAAGGTCGGCTTTCAGCGGATCCATAACCGATGGGCCCCGAGCCGCCTTATCGGATAGATCGATGGTGCCCTTGTCCGCCGAGGTGTCGCCCACGACCTGAATCTCCGCGGGTCCCTGCCGGGCGAGGCGGTCCAGGTTGATCCTGCTTTCGTTGATCGAGACCGTCCCGGTCAATCGGGGGGCCCCGGGGCTGCCCGCCAGGCGGATATCCGGATCGATCCGGGCCTTGATGGCCGGATGAAACGGGATGAATACATTTTTCCCGGCAAGTCCGATGTCGAAATCCGCCGGCCTGAATCCGGAAAGCCCCACCTCCCCGGCGCAGCGCAGGCTTCCCTCGGTATCCCCCGAGACCAGAAGTTCCTCGATGACCAGCTTTCCGGGCAAAAGCCTGATCCTGGAAGAGACCGTTTCATAGGTCAAAGACTGCTTTTTCAACGATACGCTGCCGTCTTTGAAATACAGCGTCCCGGTAATTTCCGGTGAGGCGAGCGCACCCCGCAGCTTGGCGGCCAGGTCGATGGTTCCGTTGAGATCCAGCCCCGCGGTCTTTGGAAGCGGCAGCATCGAAATGTTCAGCCCCCGGGCAGCCAGATCCAGATTCATATTTCCGGGGGGTTTGAATTGAAACGGCAGAAAGGAGACATCCATTTGAGAATCCCCGGTTACCCCCAGCAGTTGGGTGGAATCCTTTCGAAGGGACATCTCGATGGCGGCTTTTGACCCCCCGTAGTCCAGCCGCGCGATCAGCTCCGAGAAAGGAAGCTCGGTTCCGGAACGATCTTTCAGGAAAAACCGCCCCTTTCTGATGGAAAGATCCGCTGTGAGCACCGGTCTGGCCAGGCTGCCGGTTGCCGCTGCGGAAAAATTGAGTTTCCCGGAATAGTCAAACCCGGAAAATTCCGGCAGCGGCAATTGGTCAAGGGGGACATCCTCGATCTTGAGTGTTGCCGCGACGGCCTGGTCAAGGGGCCGAAGCGAAAAGGGCCAGAGGGAAAACCGGACGGCCGTGCGGCTGTTTGCATTCAAGATCTGCTTTCCCCCGCGCAGGACCGCGGCCTGCACCACCGCCTGGGTATTTTGATAATCCAAATCGACGGTGAGTTTTTCAAACGGAATCCTTGCGCCCCTCCCGGACACGAGGCCTTTGGTGACCGACAGCGATGCCCTGATCACCGGTGCCTTCAGGTCCCCCGAGAGGCTGGCGGAAAGCGCCCCCAGCCCCCGGTATTTCAGATGGGGAATCTGGGGGGTCGGAAGGGCGGCAAGATCCAAATTTTCGCTTTCCATGGTCACGCTCACGCCGCTGCCGGGAAGTTCCATGGAAAACGGCAGCAACGACCATTTCAGATCGGCTTTCCCGTTGACCGCAACCGTCTGGTTCTTTGAGCCATCGAGCCGCGCCGTCACCGCGGCTTTCCCATTGCCGCAAGTTAAGCCCAGGGTGAGGCCGGTAAAGTCCACATGGAATCCGGATCCGTTTTCGATCCGCACATCGGCCTTCATCTTCGGTGCTTTTCCGGTCCCCGTCACCGTAATGTCCGCGGACAGGCGGCCGCTGATCTTTTCCTGCTCCGGCAAGAGCCACGAAAGCCTGGTCAGGTTCAGATTGTCTATGGAAAGGTTGGCTGTTGAATCCGCGGCTGGGTGCAACCGGCCGGAAACAGACACCCTGGCCTGATCCGAAAGGACGGTGAGGGAAGCGATGGCGATTGTGCTCGGAGACAAAGAGATCCGGATCGGCCCCTGGTTGGTGATCCGGCCGGCGATTTTTCGCATCCGGGCGCCATCCGGTGCGGAAAGATCGAGTGTGGAAATCGTTACTTCCCGGGTCGGCCCCATCCAGTTGCCGACATCGCCTTTCAGATGAATATTTTCTCCATCGGCGTGAATGCCCTTGATGTCCATATGGATGCGATCCGGGGAGAGGGTCCCGGTTAGGCCGACATGCCGAAAGCGGATCTCGTTTACGGCCAACCGCCGGATGTCCAGCCGGGTGCCTGCTGAAAATTTTCCCTCCGCTTCTTTCCCGTTTACGGCAAGCTTCAGCGAATCGGCCGAAATTTCGTTGAACCGGATGCCGCTGCCGTTGAGGGTTCCTTCAAAAAGGGGGGTGTCCCACCATCCGGACACGATTCCGGAAAGTGCAAGGCTTCCCTTGAGATGTTTGATTTTTCGGATTTCAGGCCAAAACGGCGCCGCTGCCGACGCCGTTTGCGGCAGGTCCGGCAGCATCAGATCGATGTCCAACCGGCACCGCTTTTCAAAGGGGGCCGCCCCACCGGAAACGCGGATATCCCCCGCTGCACTGGTGAGGTTCAGCTGTTTGAGCGTAAGCTGCGCGTTGCGCCATACGGCATCCAGGGTTCCGCCGGTTACGGGTATCCCCCCCAGCGAGGACGGGTTCATCCGGACCGACACATCCGCGGACAGAGCCTTGAGATCCGCATCAAGAGACGGCAGGGTGCCATGGGCGGAAAAATCCAGGTTGATGTTTCCGGACAGGTCTTTTCGGCCGGAAAACCGACCGGGATCAAAATCCCGCACCGTACCGGTTACATTCAGATCGAGCCCGTTGGGTTCCATAAAGCCGATGTGGCCCTGGGTCCTGAGCACCGCCCGGTCCATCCGCAGATCCAGGCTGTGGGACAGCCGCCGGATGGATCCCTGGGCGGAAACCGTTCCGGTCAGGATACCCTTTTCGAATCCTTCCATGGGTAAAAGCCGGCTGACTTCCGGAAGCGACAGCTTGCGGATGGTGGCCTTAAGATCGAATACGGGATCGGGTTTGCCGAGGTCTGCGAATGCCTCCAGCATCAGGTTCGATTCCGCGGTCCCGATACGCACCCGGTGCAGGGCCGCCTTTTGCGTGGCAAAATCATAGGTGATCTCCCCGCTGAGGGTTTTCAATGCAACCAGCGGGGTGTCCAGGGTAAAGCCCGCCTCGTAGAGGGTTGCAGACAGAGTGGTTCCGGGCTTGAGGGTGAGACCGGCGGCGAATCGAATATTTTTAAAGTGACGCCGGATGGTTTTGGCCGCGGTGTTCTCGATCACCACCACATCGGTATCCACCAGCGCCACACGGCGCAACAGGATTTGAAAATCGGTGGGAGGCCCGGTTTTGTGGTGCTTCGGTTGGCCGGGCTTTTTTAGGGCTTCAAAGTTCCAGGCACCATTGGTCCCTCTGACAAGCTGAACCGTTGCCTTTTTGATCTGCAATTCATTGATAAGGAGGATTTTTTTCAACAGCAGCGGCGGCAGATAAGACACCGACACCGCATGGGCCTGAAACAGCGGGCCGTCTTTTCCGTCGACCGTCACCCCCTCCAGTGCGGCCGAAAAGAGAAGGTCTCCGGAAATCCTGTCGATCTTTACTTGGAGTCCGAGGCTTTGGGAGACCGCGGTTTCCAAAAATCCTTTGGCCCGGCTCCGAAAAGCCTCTGTCTGCAAAATCAGAATCCCTGCCAGAATCAAAACGATAAGACCCGCAATGGCATAGAGGATGAACCGTGAAAAAAATCGGATCATTTTTCGGAAAGGCCTCCCAAGGGCCTTCTGCGGGCCGGCGGGTCGGTATGTCTCTTTATTTTTCATTCAGAACGTCTGTCCGATGCTGAAATGGATTTTCCATCGGTCCTCGATCGCTTCATCCGGATCGGCCGCCGGGGTGACGGCCACATCCCCGAGTGCCGGCGGGTTGAGCTTGTAACCGAAGTCCAGGCGGATCGGGCCCACGGGGGTATGGTACCGCAGCCCCGCCCCGCTGGTAAACCGCATATCATCGGCGTTCACCGCAAAGGGGTCTGAATCCACAAGCCCCATATCCACGAATACAACCCCGGCCAGCTTTTTGTAGAGCGGAAAGCGAAGCTCCATGTTTCCGTTCAGCGCGGTCTGCCCCCCCACCGGTTTTCCGGTACCATCCAGGGGTCCCAGTTTTTGGTAGGAATACCCCCGAACCGTGTTGGTTCCGCCAAGAAAAAGCCGTTTGTTGATGGGAATGGTTTCGGTATCTTCCGTGTCCTGGATCGCCTCGTAGCGGATCCTTCCCGCCAGCACCATCTTTGCGGGCAGGGCATAATATTTTTTTAACTCCACCGCCGGCTGAACGTAATCCACCTCGGAACCCAAGACCCCGGATGCCACCTCTCCGGATACGGAAAACAAAGACCCCCGCGTCGGGTTAATCTCATTGTCCACGGTATTTCGGAAAAATGCCAGCAGTCCGGATGAAATAAAAAAGGTGTTCTCCTCCTGGGCACTGGCGATAGTGTCGTCAACCGATATTTTGATATCTTCGATGTCGCTCACATCCAGCTTGTATCCGGCCCTTCCGCTCCAGGCGCCCTTAAGCTTTCGGTCAAAGAACACATTTGTAAACAGCTTCCGCGAGTTGTACGAATCGAGCCGTTCCCGTTCAAGACCGGCGCTGGATTGCAGGGTGTTTTTTTCGCCCAAAAAATACGGCTGGTTATAACTTGCCTGGAGGGTCTCGATCAGATCGGAGCGTTTGGCGCTGATGGAAAAATTGCCGGCCCACCCCAAAAGGTTCCGATACGTCCACCCCCCTCTCAGGCGGATGCCGTCTTCGTTTCCGTACCCGATGCCGGCCTGAACGCTCTGCCGCTTTTTGGGCTTGACCTGGAGGGCCATGGCAAGTGCATCCGTGTCCGGAGACGGATCGCCCGGTTTTATCACCGCGACTTTGAAGACATCCAGATTGAACAGATTCCGCTGGCTTTGTTCGATTTTGTCCGAACCGTAGGTTTCCCCCGGATTGAATCCCAGCGCGCGCTGAATCACGATCTCTTTTACGTATCCGTCATTTCCTTCGATGGTCAGCGGACCGAAGGTGTGCCGGGTTTTCGGATCGATGCGAAGCGTGATGTCGGCAAAATTTTCCTCGGTATTGACGATCACCGTTCCGGTTGCCCTGGCAAAGGGATACCCGTGCCGCGCATAGGCTTTGACCAGCGTTTCTTTGGCCCTTTCATAGCCGTCGATCTCAAAATTCCGATCGATTTTGATGGGAAGCTCCTCCAGCAAGCGATGTTCGACCAGGTCGTCGACCTGTTTTTCGACATGGAGATCGACCGTCCGAATACGGACCGGCGGGCCCTCTTTTACCGTGTAGGTTATCGAGACTTCCGGAAGCGGCGCTTTTTTCACCTCCGGTGGCTGCCCAGCGGTCCCCCCGGTTGCGGAAGGTTCTGATACCCGGGCCGCATAAGCGGCTTGCGTATGGTAGTATCCGTTTTTCTGGTAGTATTGTTTGATTCGAAGCACGTCTTCCTCGATATCCATCCGGGTCAGTTCCGGCCGGGGGATCCAGAATTTCCAGCGCCCTGGAGGATTGGACGCCAGCGTTTTGACCAGGTCGGTTTTTGAAACCTGTTTGACCCCTTCAAAGGTGACGCTCCCCAGGCAAAAGGATTCCGGCAGCACCTGCTCAGCCCCCAAGAAGCTCGCCGATAGGAGGCACCGGAAAATGAGGGCAATCAGAAAAAGGCGCTGCAATGAACATTTCATTTTTTGTTTGTTTCGTTTATTTCGCGGTTTCACACCGTAAACCCATTGTTCCGGAATCTGGACAATCCATATCATGTCCTAACCCCGCTTTCAAATATTCCACCGTCCGAACCGGCCTCGCCGCTTTTCCAAAAATTTTCTATCTATCTAAAATTACTTAACATATTATTTTTTTCCGCATTTGACACCCACGGGGTATTGAATTATAGTGCACCCGTCTTCCACGCATCCAAAGAAACACAAACCCTTTTGATCAGGTTGCCCAATGACCGCAAAACCCACGATCGACCAGGACCCGGCACCGGGAACCCGTACGATCCGATTCCGAGGCGACACCCTTACCTTCACCCTCACCCTGTCGGCTCCCCAGGAGGGCACCGCCTGGCTGCGCACCAATCTGGGGCATGCGGATACGATCCGGGAAGAAATCATCCGATCCGTGGATGACGACACCCCCCCGCTGGCCAGGGACTGGTTCGACATCCCCATGACCCGAACCGGGGACCGCACCTTCAGCATTCGGGTGGGGCTGGATGCGGTCGGGCATTTCGAGGGGAAATGTTTTTTTTCGGGCAGGGGGGCGCGCAGCCCCCTCTGGCCGAAAGGGCCAAACTGCGTGATCAATGTCGAACCGGCCGACACCTGCTGCTTCAACACCCTCTACAACGCGTTTGTCCGGCAATTCGGCCCCAACAAATGCGGCACCGGCACCCCGTCTCCCACGGAACAGACCTTTATCCAATCCCTCGACAAAAAAGGATACGCCGTCATCCCGCCTTCGGGCAAGTTCCGGAACCTTATCGGGGAACTGGATTTCATCATCCACACCCTGGGGTGCCGGATCATCCAGCTGCTGCCGATCCACCCGACCCCGACCACCTACGGGCGGATGGGACGGTTCGGCAGCCCCTTTGCGTCGCTGAGCTTTAAAACCGTGGATCCGGCCCTTGCGCAATTCGATCCCAAAGCCACCCCGCTGGAGCAGTTCATCGAACTGATCGATGCCGTCCATACCCGGGGTGCAAAGATCATCATCGATATCGCGGTCAATCACACCGGCTGGGCCGCCCGGATGCACGATACGCACCCGGAATGGCTGGCGCGCGATCCGGAAGGAAAAATCCAGGTGCCGGGAGCCTGGGGGGTCCAGTGGGAGGACCTGACCCAACTGGATTTTTCGCATAAACGACTCTGGCAATTTGTCGCCGAGATCTTTCTGACCTGGTGCCGGCGGGGGGTGGACGGATTTCGATGCGATGCGGGCTACATGATACCCCTGGAGGCATGGCGATACATCGTCGCCCGGGTGCGGGGCCAATACCCGGACACCCTGTTTTTTCTGGAGGGGCTGGGCGGAAAGCTATCGGTCACCCGGGACATCCTCAACCTGGGAAATTTCAACTGGGCCTATTCCGAACTGTTCCAGAATTATGACCGCAGCCAGATCGAAGCCTACCTTCCGGGTGCGATCGAGGTTTCCCAGAGCGACGGGATCCTGCTGCACTTTTCAGAGACCCACGACAACGATCGGCTGGCCGCCCGATCCCGGACGTTTGCCAGAATGCGGACCGCGCTGTGCGCTTTGAGCTCGCTTTCCGGGGCCTTCGGCTTTGCAAACGGCGTAGAATGGTATGCCACGGAAAAAATCGACGTGCACGATTCCCCCTCACTCAATTGGGGGGCGGAAAAAAATCAGATCGCCGAAATCAAGCGATTAACCACCCTGCTCCGCACGCATCCGGCCTTTTTCGACCGGACCTCGCTGCAGATGATCCAGCGCGGCGCCGGCAACCAGATCGTATTGCTCCGCCACCACCTGCCCACCGGAAAGCGTCTGATCGTTGCGGTCAACCTCGATGACCTTCATGACACCACCGCGCAATGGGACCTCCGGCAATCCGGCACCCAGGCGGCGCAATATGTGGACCTTCTCACCGATGAACGCCTGGAGATTCACGCCGTGGACGGAATCGCCTGCTGTCCCCTGGAGCCCGGACAGGTGCGCTGCCTTTCTGCGGATCTATCCGATACGGATTTGGCGGCAACCCCGCGGGCAGGGGTTCCCGAACGGATCGAACGGCAGAAAAGACGCGCAAAGGTTCTGGAAATCTTCAGGCACACCCGGGGAACCGGGGATCTTGCCGGTCTGGATCTGGATCGGGCCGCCGATGCCCTGGCCGAGGATCCGGCGGCCTTCTGCGAATCGATGAACCGTTTCGGGGACGGCCCCCGGCTGATTGTCTGGAACTGGCCCCAGGACACCCGGCGGGAGGTCATGGTGCCCCCGGAGCATTTCCTCCTGGTCCGGGCCGGGGTCGCCTTCCGTGCCGCCATCGCAAAGAAAAAACGAATCCATGGGCATGAAGAGAGCATGCGAACCCCGGACGGATCCCATATCGCCCTGTTTTGCCCGCTTCCGGCGCCCAAAACTTTCCGCAGCCTCAGCCTGAACCTGTCTGTCTACGAAAAGGACCGGTGCCGCCATGAAAAAGCGCCGTTGCTCTACCTTCCCCACAGCGGTTCCGTATCGGTCAAAAGCACCCTGTACCGCAGAGACCTCAAGAAGGGTTGCCACCGGGTGCTGGAAACCAACGGTCGCGGCGCCATGCTGCGGGCCGCGGTTTCCTGGGCGGCGCTCCACAGCCGATACGATGCGCTGCTTGCGGCAAACCTCCACCCGCAGGTTCCTGAAGACCGCTGGGTGATGCTGACCCGGTGCAGGGCTTGGATCGTCTACCAGGATTTTTCCCAGCCCATCGGTGATATGTGCATCGAGGCGTTTCAGAACCCCCCCGAGGGGGGCGGAACCTGGCGGTTCCAGGTGCCCACCGGCCAGGGGGAGCACATCCGATTGACCCTTGCCCTAGCCATGACCCCCAGCGAAAACATCGTCCGGCTGCACTTTTATCGTCATGGCTCGCAAGGCAGGGCCGGTCTTTTGGCCGACGGCAAAAGGGTTCGCCTCGTTGTGCGCCCGGATATCGAAAACCGCAATTTCCACGAAACGACCAAGGCCTACACGGGCCCGGAGCACCATTTTCCGGCATCGGTGGATAGACGCGCACAGGGATTCGTCTTCAGCCCGGATCCGGACCACCACCTGCACATGCACATGCCCGACGGCGCCTTTGCCTGGCAACCCGAGTGGCATTACATGGTTCACCGCCCGCTTGAAGCCGAACGCGGCCTGGACCCGGACTCGGATCTCTTCAGCCCGGGCTACTTTCACGCGCCGCTCAAGGGCGGCCAGTCGGTCACGCTCACGGCCCGGGTCTTTGCCCGGCCCATGGACATCGCTTCGAAACCCACCGGCAAGGAGATGTGTCCCCAAAACGGTACCGTGGACGATGTGCCGGTTGATACGGCCTTGAGCCGGGCGTTATCGCACTTTGTCGTTTCGCGGGGGGAATTCAAGTCCATCATCGCCGGGTATCCGTGGTTTCTGGATTGGGGGCGGGATGCATTGATCGCTGTCCGGGGGCTGATCGCAGACGGCCGGAGCGAAGACGCCCGTGCCGTGCTAAAGCTCTTTGCACGGTTTGAAGACCGGGGGACCCTGCCCAATATGATCCGGGGAGAGGATGCCCGCAACCGGGACACCTCGGATGCCCCGCTCTGGTTTTTTGTCGCGTGCAGGGACCTGGTCCGGATGGAAGGGAACGAATCCTTTCTGGAAGAGCCCTGCGGGGATCGAACCGTCCGAGACATTCTCCTTTCCATCGGCAACGGGTATCGTGCCGGAACCCCCAACGGTGTGCGTATGGATCCGGAAACCGGTCTTGTCTTCAGCCCCTCGCATTTTACCTGGATGGACACCAACTTTCCGGCCGGCACCCCGCGGCAGGGATACCCCATCGAAATCCAGGCCCTGTGGTTCGCCGCGCTCGAATTTTTGGAAACCCTCCAGCCGGGAAACGATTGGGGCACCTATGCATCCGCGGTGCAAAGAAATGTCGCTGGCCTTTTCTCTCTTAAAGACACCGGTTATCTGGCAGACTGTCTCTATGCCGGCGTCGGCACCCCGCCCGGCCGGGCCGAACCCGACGATGCCCTCCGGCCCAACCAGCTGTTTGCCGTCACCCTGGGGGCCGTATCGGACACCGCACGCTGCAGGGGCATCGTGGCCGCATGCCAGCAGCTGATCGTGCCCGGCGCCATACGCAGCCTCGCCGACCGGCCGGTCAGAAGACCGCTCCGGATCGAACACCGCGGAAGACTGCTCAATGATCCCAGCCATCCGTACCAGGGAAGGTACACCGGGGATGAAGACACCCAGCGCAAACCCGCCTATCACAACGGAACGGCCTGGACCTGGGTGTTCCCCGCTTTCTGCGAAGCCTGGGCGATCGCCTATGGGGAGCGCGCAAAACCCACCGCACGGGCCTGGCTCGCGAGCTGCGCAAGGCTGATGAACTCGGGCTGCCTGGGGCATCTGCCGGAAATTCTGGACGGGGACTCCCCCCACCGCCAGCGGGGCTGTGACGCCCAGGCCTGGGGGGCCAGCGAGGCCCTGCGGGTCTGGAAATGGCTCCAGGGGTGAGGTTTCCCACCGTTGTGGGAGGGTGCTTGGGATGCAAAACGATCCGTGCGCTTTTAGACGCTTGTAATTGAACGCGAATTCTCGTAAGCTCTTGAGGATGACAATCTCGTAAAAAATTCTAAAACCGTCATGCCGGACTTGATCCGGCATCCAGAACCTTTTGGAATCACTGGATTCCGGCTTTCGCCGGGAGGACAAAAATGGCCAATTCTCGACTTTTTACGAGACCATCAAGGGTGGTGAATCCGTAAAACGTCTAAGATTGAATCAACCTTTTTCGCATAAGACATTCAATATATGAATCTATTTGAAATATTTCAGGTTTTTCCGAACATACCGGAACCGCTCTCTTTTCTTGAAACCCTGGCAAGAAACCTGTGGTGGTGCTGGCAGTACGATGCCATCGAGCTGTTCCGCCGCGTGGACCCCAAGCTGTGGTCCCAGGCCGAAAGAAACCCCATCGCGTTTCTGGCGATGGTGCCCCAGCAGCGCTATACGGAGCTGTCCGAAGACACCAGTTTTTTGGCCCATCTCAAGCGCGTCCAGCATCGGTTTGAGTCGATGCCCTGCCTATCGGCCAGCCATAGGCAATCCCCCTTGAAGGACATCCGGGGGACCATCGCCTATTTCTCCATGGAATTCGGCATCCATGAGAGCCTGCCGCTGTATGCCGGGGGGCTGGGCATTCTTGCCGGAGACCATCTGAAGGCCGCATCGGATATGGCCCTGCCCCTGGTCGGGATCGGTCTGCTTTACCGGCAGGGATATTTCTTTCAATACCTCGACCAGGAAGGGGTCCAGCAGGAAGCCTATCCGGAACACGATCTTTTCCACCTGCCGGTGGAACGGGCCAAGGACCCCGCGGGGGAGGAAGTCTTTGTGACCGTCCGGGGACCGGATGGGGACATCCGCGCCGCGGTATGGAAAATCATGGTGGGGTGCATCCCGCTGTATCTGCTCGATACCAACATCGCCGAAAATCCGCCGGAGATGCGAAACGTGACCTCCATGCTCTATTCGGGGGATCAAAAAATCCGCCTGTCCCAGGAACTGCTCCTGGGCATCGGCGGCATGCAGGCCTTGAAAGCGATGGGGGTCTTTCCCAGCGTGGTGCACATGAATGAGGGTCACTGCGCCTTTGCCCCTTTGGAGCGGCTCGCCCAGATCATGGAAACCCATCAGGTCGATCTCAAAACGGCGATGGAAATCATTCCCAGAACCACGGTGTTCACCACCCACACCCCGGTGGCCGCCGGCCATGACGAATTTCCCATCGAACTGGTCAGGCCCTGCCTGATGCCCTACTCCCAGAAACTGGGGGTCCCCATCGACGACATCATCTCCTGGGGCCGGCTGGAGAAGGTCGGTTTGAGCCATCATCTGTCCATGTTCGTGCTGGGGGTTCGAATGGCGGAGCACTGCAACGGGGTCAGCAATCTGCACGGGGATGTGGCCCGGCGGATGTGGACCCCGGTATGGCCGGGAAGACCCGACGACGAGGTGCCCATATCCCACGTGACCAACGGCGTCCATGTTCCCACCTGGATTTCCTATGAAATCGCCCTGCTGTTTGTACGGTATCTGGGACCGGACTGGACCCTGAACCCCTGGGATACGGATATTGTCAACCGGATCGGCGAGATATACGAAGAAGAGCTGTGGCGCGCGCATGAAATGAACCGCGCCCGGCTGATCCGGACCTGCCGGGAATTGTTGAAGAAACAATACCAGCGGCGCAACGCGCCCCGGGCGATGATGGAAGAGATCGAATCGGTGCTGGATCAGGATGCACTCACCATCGGATTTGCCCGGCGCTTTGCCTCCTATAAACGCTCCTACCTGCTGCTCAAGGATCCGGATCGGCTCGAAGCCCTGCTGACCGACACCTCGCGTCCGATCCAGATCATTTTGTCCGGAAAAGCCCACCCCAAGGACCAGGAGGGCAAGGACCTGATCCGGCGGATGGTTCGGTTCGCCAGAAGAACACCGATACGGCACCGGTTCATCTTCCTTGAAAATTATGATCCGCACATCGCCCGGCACCTGGTTCAGGGCGCCGATGTGTGGCTCAACACCCCCCGCAGACCCTACGAGGCCTGCGGAACCTCCGGCATGAAGGCCGCGCTGAACGGGGTGTTGAACCTGAGCACCCTGGATGGATGGTGGTGCGAGGGGTATTCCGAAAGGACCGGATGGCAGATCGGAAACGGAGAAGAATATTCCGACTACGAGTACCAGGACACGGTGGAAAGCCAGGCCCTCTATAATGTGCTTGAAAACGAGGTGATCCCGCTGTTTTATGATCGAAAAAACGGAGACGCGCCCTCGGAGTGGATCAAGATGATGAAAGCGTCCATGCAGATGGTGATCAGCCGTTTCAGCAGCCACAAGATGGTGGGCGATTACGGCAAACGATACTACCTGTCCGCATCCGAACGGATGGAGTCGCTGCTTCGCGACCAAGCGGCGGAGGCCAGAGGGCTGAGCGGGCAGCGGGACCGGCTGGTTGCCCACTGGCACGGCATTCGAATCCAACAGCCGGTATTAAACGGCCATAACCCCCTGCGGGTGGGGGACTCCATCCACGTCGAAGCCGATGTGAACTTGGGAATTCTCACCCCAAACGAAGTGCTCGTGGATCTCTACTACGGAACCCTCAAAGCCGTCGATGCCCTTCAGGCAAGCCTGTCCCAGGAGATGCACGTCAAGGAAGACCGGGGAAACGGAAGGTATCTGTACGCCTGCGACCTGACGTGCCAAAAAACCGGGCGATATGGGTTTACGGCCCGGGTCTCCCCCAGGGGCGATGCCTGGATCACCTTTGCCCCCGGGCTGATCACCTGGGCGGAAGGAAAATAAGCCGGTATGTCTTCCCCGAGGAAAAACCCCCGAATTCTGATCGTCACCCCGGAGGTCACCTATCTGCCCGAGGGGATGGGAAACATGGCCAACTACTTTACCGCCAAGGCCGGCGGGTTGGCCGATGTCTCCTCGGCCCTCATCGGCGCCCTGTTTGCCCAGGGTGCGGATGTCCATGTGGCGCTGCCGGATTACCGGCAGATGTTCAATGTTCAGGCCGCACCGATCATCGGAAGAGAGATCGAAACCATCCAGAGCAAGATGCCCGATGATCGGATTCATCTGGCAGAGGACAGGGCCTTTTTTTATCTGCCCCAGGTCTACTCGAGCTACGGCATCGAAAATATCAAGATATCGCTCTCTTTTCAGCGGGAGGTGATCAACAACATCATCCCCCGTGTCAGACCCGATCTGATTCACTGCAACGACTGGATGACCGGTCTGATCCCGGCGGTCGCGCGCCGAATGGGCATACCCGCCCTGTTTACCCTTCACAACATCCACACCATGAAAATCACGCTGGCGGAAATCGAAGACCGGGGCATCGATGCTGCCTACTACTGGCATCTGCTCTACTATCAGGAAATGGCCGAAGAGTACGAGGTCACCCGGGAATCAAACCCCGTGGATCTGCTGGCCAGCGGAATATTTGCCGCTCACTTTGTCAACACGGTAAGCCCCACCTTTTTGAAAGAAATCGTGGACGGCAGGCATCCCTTTGTGGAAAACCCCATCCGGCAGGAACTGGTCAACAAGTGGTATTCCGATTGCGCCTTCGGCATTCTCAATGCCCCGGATCCCTCCTTCAATCCGGCCACCGACACCGAGCTGATCCACAACTACGGACCCGACGACCATGCCGCGGGAAAACGGCGAAACAAGCAGGCGCTCCAGAAAGCGCTCGGGCTGATCAGAGACGACAGCGCCCCGGTGTTCTTCTGGCCTTCCCGGCTGGATCCGGTTCAAAAGGGGTGCCAGCTTCTGGCCGACATCCTCTATGCCGTGGTGTCCCGTTACTGGGACCGGAATCTTCAAATCATATTCGTTGCAAACGGCGAATTCAAAAAGCATTTTACAAACATCACCGCCTTCCACGGGCTTGAACAGCGGGTGGCGGTGTGCAATTTCAACGAGCATCTGTCCCGGCAGGCCTATGCCGCCTCCGATTTTATCTTGATGCCCTCCCGGTTCGAGCCCTGCGGTCTTCCCCAGATGATCGGCGCCATTTACGGCTCCCTGCCCGTGGCCCACGACACCGGCGGCATTCACGATACGATCGTTCACCTGGATGCGGCAAACAACCGCGGAAACGGTTTTCTTTTTGAAGTCTATGATGCCAACGGGCTTTCCTGGGCCATCGATCAGGCCATGGGCTTCCATATGCTGCCCGAAACCGTCAAAGAACCCCAGATCCGGCGCGTCATGCGGGAGAGCCTGGAAACATTCAACCACGACATCACCGCCCGCCGCTATATCGCGCTCTATGAGAAGATGCTGGACCGGCCGCTGATCGTTCAACCCATGTTTCAATAGTGAATTGGACAGGGTGTCCGCTTTATGCCTGCCGACATAAAAGAAAAGCTCGAGCGCCTTGTTCAGAAGGATCCGATGCTGGGGCCCTATGAAAAAATCCTGGAAAGACGGATGCGCAAAGTCGCCGGGACCGAACAGCGCTTAACCCGGGGAAGGCGTTCGCTTGCGGATTTCGCCTCCGGCCACGAGTATTTCGGGCTCCATCTGCGCAACGATACGTGGATATTCAGGGAGTGGGCCCCGAACGCAACCGCGGTTTTTCTGATCGGGGATCATTCCGGATGGCAGGAACGACCGGAGGTTTCACTGGAGCGGATCGATCCCCAGGGGGTCTGGGAGATTCGCCTCCCCCAGGCCGCACTTTCCCACGGCAGCCTTTACCGGCTGCGGGTTCACTGGCCGGGGCAGGCCGGTGATCGCATCCCGTCCTATGCCCGCCGGGTCGTCCAGGATCCCCGGACGCTGATCTTCAATGCCCAGGTCTGGCGACCCGCCGAGCCGTATCGGTGGAAGCATTCGATGGTTCACCCTCCCGCAGAACCGGTGCTCATCTACGAGGCGCATGTCGGAATGGCCCAGGCGGAAGAAAGGATCGGGACCTACACCGAGTTTGCCGACCGCATTCTTCCGCGCATTGTCGCATCCGGCTACACCACCCTCCAGTTGATGGCCGTCCAGGAGCATCCGTATTACGGGTCTTTCGGCTACCACATATCCAACTTCTTTGCCGCCGCTTCCCGGTTCGGGACCCCCGATGATCTCAAAGGCCTCATCGATACGGCCCATTCGCTGGGGCTTCGGGTGATCATGGATATCATCCATTCCCATGCGGTATCCAACGAAGTCGAGGGGCTGAGCCGTTTTGACGGAACCCCCTACCAGTTCTTTCATGACGGTCCCCGAGGGCACCACACGGCCTGGGATTCACGCCTTTTCGATTACGGAAAATTGCAGGTCCTTCATTTCCTGTTGTCCAACTGCCGGTTCTGGCTGGACGAATACCGCGTGGACGGGTTTCGATTCGACGGGATCACCAGCATGCTCTACCTGCACCACGGTCTGGGAAAGGCGTTTACCTCCTATGAGGACTATTTCGATGAGAGCGTGGATGAGGACGCCCTGGCCTACCTGGCGCTGGCCAACACGCTGATTCACAGCGTCTGTCCCCAAGCCGTCACCATCGCCGAAGATGTCAGCGGGATGCCGACCCTGGCCGTGGCTGCTTCTGAAGGGGGCATCGGCTTTGACTACCGTTTTGCCATGGGTATCCCGGACCACTGGATCCGGCTGACCAAAGACACCCGGGACGAAGACTGGCATCTGGGGGGTCTGTGGCGCGAGCTGACGAATCGCAGAGCGGAGGAGAAAACCATCAGCTATGCAGAATCCCATGACCAGGCGCTGGTGGGCGACCAGACCCTGATATTCCGTCTCGCGGGCTCGGCCATGTACGACCGGATGCGGATTTCAGACCGGCATATCGGAATCGACCGGGCCGTTGGGCTGATCAAAATGATCCGGCTCCTCACCCTGGCCACGGCCGGAAGCGGGTATCTGAATTTCATGGGAAATGAATTCGGGCATCCCGAATGGATCGATTTTCCCCGGGAAGGAAACAACTGGTCTTTCCGGTATGCCCGGCGACAGTGGCCCCTTCGGGATGATCCGGCCCTAAAATTCGCTCTGATCGCCGCGTTTGACCAGGACATGGTCGGGCTTGCCAAAACCTTTCGCCTGCCGGGGAATCCCGATCCGACCCTTCTCTACGAACACAACGACGACAAGGTGCTTGCCTTCCAGCGCGGGCCCCTGGTATTCGCCTTCAATTTTCATCCCGCCCGTTCCCACGTCGACTACCGTATCGGCGCGCCCCCCGGGGCATACCGGATGGTGCTGGACAACGATGCCGAAAGGTACGGGGGGCACGGAAGGCTTGCACCGGATACGGTTCACGTGGCGATCGCCGGTAAAGCAGGCGGTGAAAGGAAACCGTTTCTGAGCCTCTACCTGCCGACACGCACCGCCATCGTATTGGAGCGGGTGTCTGACTGAGTATACATATTCATAAATGCGATATCGTTTTAAAATCCCTCCCGGCCTCCCTTTAAAAAAGGGAGGAGAGTAATTTCCCCCTTTTTAAAGGGGGTCAGGGGGATTTCTTCAGGGAATTCCACCAAAATCAGGAGGGATCGACCTGTGCCGGGGCCATCAGGGCCTTGAGTTCTTCACCCTCAATTTTTTCTTTTTCCAGCAGAAGCGCCGCCCCCTTTTTGAGCACCGCCTTCTTCTGGTTGAGAATGTCCAGGGCGCGGCTGTATTGGGCCTGGATAATGTCCCGGACCTCCGAATCGATGAGCTCGGCGGTGGCCTCGCTCACCTCCCGGCAACCCTGGGGCAGGATGTCCAGAAACCGAGTCTGCCTTTCCCGGGCCACATAGATCTGCCCCACCTTGTCGCTCATCCCGTACTCTTTGACCATGCTTTGTGCGATGTCGGTGGCCCGGGCCAGATCGTTGTGCGCACCGGTGGAGATATCCTCAAAGATGATCGCCTCTGCGGCCCGCCCGCCCAGCAGGGTGGCGATCCGATTTTCAAGCTCGGTCTTTTTCATCAGGAAGCGGTCTTCGGTGGGGACCTGCAGGGTATAGCCCAGCGCGGCGATGCCCCGGGGGATGATGGAGACTTTCTGCACCGGATCGGTTCCCGGCAACGACAGGGCCACCAGCGCGTGCCCCAGTTCGTGATAGGCCACGATCTCGCGCTCGGCCGGGTTGATCAGGCGGTTCTTTTTTTCAAGCCCCGCCATGACGCGCTCTACGGCTTCCTCGAATTCGGACATTCCCACCATCTTCTTTTTTCTGCGGACCGCAAGCAGGGCAGCCTCGTTGATCAGATTGGCA
>ENA-OSEO01002398-OSEO01002398.1-sediment-metagenome-genome-assembly--contig:-NODE-2398-length-26776-cov-5.563542_pt1 | contig 26776 bp, 30 predicted proteins | sample MGYA00237883_ERZ534232 | MGnify/ENA metagenome assembly ERZ534232
CACCCAACAGGCCGAGCCACGTCCGTGAACCCTGCGGCACGGGACGGCGCAGAGCGAAAGCAGGGATAAGCAAACCGGCCCCTGCTATAAACGAGCGCATGGCAGCAAAGTAAAGAGGTGGCATGGTTGAAAGCCCGGCGGAGATCAGCGGGAAACACAATGCCCACAGGAACATGACCAAAATTACACGTGACAGATCGGCAGTCAACATATCCTAGTTTCCTATCAAGGCTGTCAGTATGGAAAGGGTCACGATTACAATCTCTCACTGTCCCATCCTGAGCCAAATCAACCGGCTCAAACAGGATGGTCTTGTCTGAGCCGGTTTCGTTCTTTCTCATCGTTTAGCGGACAGATAGTTCCGCAACTCCATTGGATGAGATCAAAGCAAACTACGATTATCGGTCGAGAAAATTGTGCTTGATACCCAGCGCCTCGTCGGTACGCCGGATCGATTCGTGCGCATCTTCTACCGTACCAGCCAGTGCGCGGATGGCGTCGATGTTCTCGGGGATCACAATCGCCTGGTTGTCGACCTGGTAGGTGTAGTAGACTTCGTCGCCATTCACTTCGATGACGTCTTCCCAAAGGCCGACTTCCCACATGTCGCCGCGTGGCCGTCCCAGATCCTTCATGAGTTCGACGGTGTTGTTGAGGGCGACAATGCCCTCGTCCATGCGGATGAAGGCGATGCGCGGCGCGGATCGAAACGCTTCCAGCACGTCAACTCCGCTGGCAGCTTTCGTGAGTTCCACAATCCAAAAGTGGTTGTGATTCTGCGTATGGGCAGCCTTGGCCGCGATGGTGACGACGTCGAGTTCCGGTACCACCGTCTGGGCATCTGGTCCCTGGTGGCTGGGAATGCTCCCTTCCGGTACGACGGTGTTCATGATGCCACTGTGGTCCGATTCCCACGGGTCGGTGGCACGACGGATGAGCACGCCGCGCGCCTTTTTGAGCAGTCCAGCGTTGCGCAGTGCTGTCAGGGTGCGCACGGTACTGGTCGTATTACACGAGACAACGCGGGTGGCGTCCCGTCCTAATGCGGAAGCGTAATTCGCTTGCGCTACAAACGAATGACCAGTCAGGCTGTGCTTCTCGCCGCCTTGGAAAATCGACTTGACGCCGTGCTCGCGATAATGTTCCAGGTTTTTGGCCCCGATGCCCTTCGGCGTGCAGTCTACGATCACTTCTACCTGCTCCAGCAGCTCGTGGAGCGTGCCTGCCACAGGGATGTTGGCGGCTTTCATTCCGGCCTGTTTGTCCGGCAGCGACGCGTACACGGGGATACCGAGCGCCACTGCTGTCTTGACACGGTAGTCGCTGACGACATCACTCACGCCAACCAGTTCCATATCCGGTTGGGCTCGTACTGCATCCGCTACTCGTTTTCCGATCACGCCGTACCCATTGACGGCGACACGTATTGTCTGGTTTGCCATGTGACCTCCTTTTGGTCAGTTCAACTCAACTCAAGAACACGATGTTGCTAACTAGACCGTACCATGAATTCAACAGGAGCGACGAGCTGTGTCTCCTGACGCGGAAACGCTGATAGGGCAGGATGCTAGCTGTTTCTACACCCCTCGTGTGTTTTTTCGGCGTGTGTTAGCAGCCAGCATCTCACTTGTGGGCGTTCAGGGTCGCACCAGCGGTTACCGAGAGGTGAGGCGATGTGCCACCTGGGGCTAGATCGCCTGTACCTGTTGGCGAGGATGCACTTCCTCTGCGCACGTGCAGTTTGTTCCGCATGCGCAGGCGGCTTCCGGCGCGCCTGCGTTGGGTGCAACCGCTGGCCAGGTATGGCCTAACCAGCGCCTTACCAGGTAGTCAGCGCCGATGTATCCGGCCACGCGCCAAGCCAGAACCAGTCCAATTGCGACGAGAAACAGCAGCGGGTTGGTGCTTGCTGATCCAGCCATCATGAAGTTCCAGTTCATCAGCGCACCGAAGAAGGCGGCGACTCCGACAAATGCTCCCAGGATCAACGCGATGCCGACCAGAAGCTCACCATAGGTGACCAGTTTCGCGAACCAGGTGTACGCCTCGGCGTCAAGCAGGGATTGGATGAACGAGCGGTACCAGTCGTAAGCGATCGGTGGACGCCCGCCCTCTGGAAGCGAAACAGCACGCTCCCAGAACCCTTTCAAGGCATCGCCGGTGTCGACCCACGCCGGGTTGTCCAGCTTATCCCGGGCGGCCTCAATCCACTGCCAGCCGAGCCAGAGACGCAGCGGCAGCCAAAGCCATGCCGCCCGGACGTCTGAAAACAAACGGTTGAGCAGCCCAGGCGTGTGCGCCTGGCGCTCGTTTTTCACAATCATGGTTGTCATTTTGTCCTCCATGATCTGATTGTGCTCATCCACTTGTGCGGCTATCGCAACTTATGTGGACAAAAGCGCTGTCAAGTTAGTTCTACTGTATTTCTGCACCACTTGAATTTCTAGCGTCCTTTGACGCATAGTCTGGCAGGCATTTCAGCGATTTCCCATCCACGCCTTTTGGCGTTCCCAGGTGAGATAGTCCGAGGCAGATGCCATTGGCTTTTGCTGTGGACTTCTCACCTGCGAGTGCCGGACGAAGCCTTTGTTCCACCAACTAAACGTGGATGGGAAAAGACTTCACGAAGCCTGGGACGACTCGAGCAGGTTCTGCTCACTGAACTGAGGTGTTCCCCAGTCCTCGAACCACACCTGCCCGCTGTATCCGTTGACCGCCAATGCGCCTACTGGCTCTCCATCCCGATCCAGGGTGAATTCATAGAAGCCGTAGAAAATGGCCGCCGTATCGTTTTCCAACGACAAGCTGGTATCGGCCATGTCTTCGACGGCTGCTTCGGCGATGTCACGAGCCTCTGTTTCACTGAGTGTCATGTCGTCCGGCGCAGGTAGTGCCAGGACACGGCCCAACATACCATAACCGCCCCCAATCTCGGCGATGGTGGGTCCGTACTTCGTGTTCCACATGATGTTAGGGCCAGCGGCGGGAGATATTTGCGACGCGCCCTTGCTTACCATCAGGTCAAACGCATGGCGACCCGTGCTTTGCTCGATAACTTCGGCCTGGTATGCCAGGGCGAACTCGCGCAGCCGAGCGACGATCAGGTCTGGATTATTTTGCCGGTCCACGTAGTCCTGGATTTCGGACACGATTAGATCCGTGCTCAAGTCCACACCATTTTCGGCACCGGAGTAAAAGCCATAGGTATAACCGGAGCCGCCGGTGAGCATGCCCTGAACACCTGGGCTCAAACTGAACAGTGGGGTTGATTCGTTGTCGGACGAATTGCTCGACAGGTTACCCAGCGCAAAGGCGGCAGCCCCGACCAGGACGATTGCGACAACGAATAGAATAGCCTCCTTTTTCATGGTGTTACCTCCGTATTCTATTTTACTCGAACCCGCCTTAATGCGACGGGTAGTGACCGGCCACAGCATGAACCGCTGTGGCCGGTTCTGATGTGAAACTTGCTACTCGACCACGAGCGTGCCGCGCAGCATACCCATCTGACACTGGAAGTTGTATTCCCCGGCAGTCGCAGGTGTCAGTTCCAGGGTGGTCTCTTCATAGGCGGGTAAGGTGGCGGACTTGTCGAGGCCGTCGAAGACGACCATCTCACTGCAAGCGCCTTCTTCCTCGCGATAGAAGTGAAAGCGCACCGGTCTGCCAGCTTTGACCACGATCCTATCCGGGTCGTAGCCCCCCTTCACCTGGACACGTACGTCTTGTACGCCAGCGACTTCGGCGACGGCCACGCTCTGCTTCTGGTAGAGCCAGAAGTACCACACGATCCAGGCAATCAGGGCCAATCCTACACCATTGACCAGCAGTTGTGTTGTTGTCATGTCAGATCTCCATTCTGTTCCTTGTTTTCCATCGATGAGTGAACGACTAAGCTTGAGAAAAGCGCGGTCGGAAGCGGCGCAGCCGGTTCGCATTGCTGACCACCGTCACACTGCTGAATGCCATGGCAGCGCCCGCAATGAGGGGGCTGAGCAGTAACCCGAAAAACGGGTACAGCAGGCCGGCGGCGACGGGGATGCCGAGCGAGTTGTAGACAAATGCTCCGAACAGGTTCTCCTTGATGTTGCGCATTGTCGCGCGGGAGGTCTCAATGGCGATGACCACGCCGCGCAAACTGCCCCCGACCAGGGTGATGGCAGCCGCTTCAATTGCGACATCCGTCCCGGTGCCGATGGCAAAGCCGACGTCAGATTGAGCGAGAGCCGGGGCATCGTTGATCCCATCACCGACCATGCCAACCGCCCGGCCTTCTGCCTGGAGACGGCTGATCTCCGCAGTCTTTTGTTCCGGCAGTACGTCGGCCAGCACGCGCGTGATGCCGACGTGACGGGCGATCGCTTCGGCAGTCCGCTGGTTGTCCCCGGTCAGCATGACCACTTCGAGGCCCAGCTTTTGCAGCGCCTGGATAGCTGTGACGGAGTCTTCTTTGACCGTGTCGGCCACGGCGACCAACCCGGCAGCCTGCGGCGTTCCAACGGCATCATTTGCCAGCGCCAGGAACATGACCGTCTTGCCGTCTTGTTCCAACTGCTCGGCCTGAGCCAGCAGCGAAGCGATGTTGACCGAGGCGCGTTTCATCAGGCGGCGGTTACCCAGCAGCACAGTGCGACCTTCCACGACCGCTTCAATCCCGTGCCCAGGAATGGCATCAAAGGTGTCTGGCTCAACCACGTCTAACCCTCTTGCTTGAGCCCCCTGAACAATCGCGTCGGCAAGCGGGTGTTCGCTGCCCCATTCCGCGGAAGCGACCAGGCGCAGAATCTCATTCTGGGACTCGCCGCTCGCGCTGACGATGTCCGTCAGTTCCGGTCTGCCCTTGGTGACGGTGCCTGTCTTATCGAGCACAATTGTGTCGAGCTTAGTGGCCTTTTGCAGCGCTTCGCCATTACGAATGAGGACTCCGTGTTCGGCAGATTTGCCCACACCCACCATCACGCTCATCGGTGTTGCCAGACCGAGCGCGCACGGGCAGGCGATGATCAGGGTGGTCACCGCCGCTACCAGCGCAAACGTGAGGCGGGGATCCGGTCCGAGGTTGAACCACACCAGAAACGCTGCAATGGCGATGATCAACACGGCGGGCACGAAGTAACCACTCACTACATCGGCCAGACGGGCGATAGGTGGCCGGGTACCCTGGGCTTGCTGGACCAGCTTCACGATCTGGGCCAGCGCCGTGTCTTTGCCCACCCGGCTGGCGTAGAACTTGAACACGCCGGTTTTGTTGAGCGTGCTGCCGATCACTTCGTCGTCGGCGTTTTTCTCAACCGGTATAGGCTCACCTGTGATCATACTTTCGTCTATGGACGACCGACCTTCGATCACGATACCGTCAACTGGTATCTGTTCGCCGGGCCGGACGATCACAATATCACCTACCGCGACCTCTTCGACCGGGATCTCTTGCTCGCTCCCATTACGAATCACACGGGCCGTTTTGGCCTGCAAGTCCAGGAGTTTCCGGATGGCTTCACTGGTGCGTCCTTTGGCGCGGATCTCCAACGCCTGTCCGAGCACCACTAACGCAATGACAACCGCCACGACGTCAAAGAAGGGCTCGGCGGTGCCTTCCGGAAACGCCGAGGGAACCGTGATGGCGGCTACCGAGTACAGCCAGGCCGCGCCCGTACCAACGGCGATCAGGGTGTTCATGTTGGCGCTGTGGTGCCGGAAGGCCTGCCACGCGCCGGTGAAGAAGTGCAATCCGGACCACAGCATGACTGGCAAGGCCAGCAGGGCATCAAAAGCCCAGATCAGGCGCAGTGTGGTATCCGACTGCTCGCGAAGGAACGGGACGAATTCCGGATAGGCTGTCAGCACGACCGGAATGGAAATCAAGGCGGCAAACCAAAACTTGCGTAACAGGCTGCGATACTCTTGCTCGCGCGCTGTTGCTTCAGGATCGCCAGACCCTGCCTCATGAATATGCATTGTTTGGCTGTGAGCCATGTTCTGCCTCCGTATGGCTATCTCCATGGATACTATGTTTCAACTGTACGTCGAATGCAGACAAAATGGAGGCGCTGAACAGCCTGTTTTCCCGGAATGATTTTGGCTGTAGGTCGCCATCCGCCATTTGGCCTGATAACCCCCCGCTACATGACCCCTTCGACCGGGAATTGTCGCTCCTGCACCAGGCGTCTCACGGCAGGGTTGGCGACCACATGTAGATCCAGGTGTTCGTCGTTGCGCACCAAAATGAAGTGGTAGACCTGCGTGCGGCGTCGGCTCACACAACAATACGTTTGAACAAAGACGTTTCCGTAAACCTGCCAGCCATCACTGATCAGGTGCGCCAGCACATCACCAGGGGCAAAAACCTGGGAGTCTGGAGACCAGTGACGATGCTCGCGGGGAGGCAGTTCCGCAAGGATGCCAGATCGCGAGTGCAGCGCTTCTGGCTGACTACCGGCGGGCTGGGAAGTCTGCGGCGTAAATCGCCTTCCGTCGCGGGATGGAGGCATGATTCCTATATAGATAGAGGTGTCGGACACGACATCCAGATGGTTGGTCATGATCTGCTCTCCCGAACTCCCCATGGCCAGGTGTCATCGTATCGTGTGAGTTCAGATGTGTTGATCTCTTGGGCAACGGTCCATTCACGTGTCAGGTTCCAGTACGTGCGGAACAGCCATGATCGCCAGGGTTCGCGCACCAGAAGGAACGCAAGTCCTGCGATCCCCCAGCCGGGGATGCGGGACAGGATCGCCTGGGCGGTCGAGAAGGTGTGGAAGAAATGAGAGCGTGCCTGCACAAACCGCGTGTATTCTGCTAGTCCATCCTCAAGGGATACCTCCCCATCGAGAATCCGCCGTACCGTCTGCCCGCAAGCCTCACCGAAGAACAGGGCTGGCCGGATGCCTTCTCCCGTCAATCCCAGGCACATCCCGGCGGCATCTCCCACGACAAAGACTTGACCGGCATTGGGCGCGCGCAGCGTGTGCGGGAAATAGGTGCCGTGAATACCGTTGAGATGCACGCCGTTTTGTTCGCCAAAGCGTTCCAGGCTGGGAAGCAGGTGTGCAGCGCCCCGATACGATCCAACTCCTACACTCAGCTCGTCGCCACGCGGAAAGATCCACCCGATGCCGTTGGGCAGGGTTTCGGAGTCGTACCAGAAATGTAAGCCCGTCGAATTTGCGTGGCCGTTGTTTGGGCGTGGCGAAATCGTCTCAATCCCGAAATTCATGGCATTTTTCGGCGCAAAGCCGGGGACCATGGACGAAGCCAGAACAGCTCGCCAGCCTGAGGCATCAACGATTACAGGCGCGGTGAAGTCGCCCTCGGAGGTGTGAACGATGTGGCCATCGTAGCCCTGAACGGTAGCCTGACGAAACTCGGCGTCACTTCGCTCGAATAAAAACTCACACAGGCGGTGGTAATCGAAGGTGCACCAGGGGTAGGGCGAAGGAAAGTCAATCTGACGACCAGCCGTATGGAGCACCAGATGATTGTGCACCTGTAGAACGGTCTCAGTCGCATTCCAATGCTGGAGCGCCGGTAAGATGGTTCCACAGGCTGAGGTCTGCTTGCGTCCTATCAGATTGCGGTCAATCAGGAGCACGCGATAGCCGGTTAACTGGCTGGCAACTGCCAGACCCGCAAAACTGGCACCGACGACGATCACGTCGTAACCCGGCGTTGTAGACCCGGCATGAGACCTTTTCTCTGCCATGGGCGATTCCTCCTGGAAACGCCCCCCTTATGCGGTTGTATAGTCAGCCTGCCGTGGCTCAGGATCGATTCCCGGTGCTGGGGTCTCACCTGCCGCAGACTATTATCAAAAGTGTAAACTCCCTTTCACCGGAAGACATGGGCAATCCTGCGTACAACAGTGTAGGCTTTTTGGCTTAGTAACGAGTGTCCGCCTGTACTCTTTCCCTCATGCAGTGGACAAGTTGCTTCAAATTCGGACAGGTACTCGACCGGAATACGCTAAAGTGCCTATGCCGGTACCCGCAATCCGGCGCTAACCGAGATCGCCATATCCGTATATGCTGAGTTCAATGACCGTGGCCGGTCAAATAGGTTTCCTCACGAAGCAGGAAACGCTTTGCCGGTAGTATTGGGAGAGTTGTATCGGATGTCGTCTCACAAAAAGAACAATGTATCCAAAAGGAACCGCAGACGACCGCGCCAGGCCCGGAAACGGCGGACCACCTTGAAGGCGATGCTGTATGGAGCCATTGTTCTCGTCGTGTTGGGATTAGCAGGTTATTTGTTATGGTCGTCACTTTCTGGGCCAGATTTGCCGCCGATGGAAGGCAATGTGATTGATGTCGCCGCCGACATGTCCGGCTTCAATCAGAATGAAATTCGGGTTAAAGTGAACGAGCCAGTAACGGTTCGTCTCACCAGCCTGGATACGCCGTATCACACCGATGGTGGGGGCAAACATCAATGGGCTGTTGATGAACTGGATGTCGATATTATTGCTCCCCCAAAGGGTTCCAGCTATGCCACGTTCACACCGACCGAGCCGGGAACCTATGAGTTCTACTGCGATATTTGCTGCGGTGGGCGCGCCAATCCGACCATGCAAGGCACACTCATCGTTGAGGCTTAGCCGATGACGACCACACGTTCCCGCCGCATTGCAGTGTTGTCCACGCTGAGCGTAATAGCGCTCGGCGCGATAGCACTCACCGGTTTATGGCATCCTAAAACTGCCGGCACAGCCAGCCAACAGTATTTGCCCAAGGTGACACTGCCAACGGTTCTCGTCGCAGGCGCTGTAGACGGAATCAATCCCTGCGCCTTCACTGTGCTGCTGCTGTTTATCACAGCCATGCTGGCCTCACTCCAGGTCGGCGAGCAAAACGTCAAGAAGCTTCGGATGAGACTGGTCGGGATGGGCAGCATTTACATTGGAGCCGTTTTTCTGACCTATCTGGCTCTTGGTGTGGGCGTGCTGAACTCGCTCGACATCTTTACGCAGAAACATACTCCAGCGCGAATAGCGGCCCTGGTGGCGATCCTGTTTGGGCTGTGGATGCTCAAGGACTTCTTCCTCCCGGATGTTGGTTGGCGGCTGCAAGCGCCGCACCAGGTGGGGAATGTAGCCCGGCAGATGGCCCGAAAAGGCACCCTGCCCGCCCTGGTGCTTGGCGGCTTCCTGATCGGGTTGTGCACAGTGCCATGCAGCGGCGCGGTTTATCTGGGTGTTTTGAGTCTGCTGGCGGCCCAGTCAACAGCGTTGCGGGGTTATGGTTATCTGGTGCTCTATAATCTCGTGTTTGTGACACCCCTGGTGGCAATTCTGGTAGCAGCCTCCACCCGCCCGACACTCAACCGCCTGGCTCGCTGGAATCTGCACCACAAACATTCGATGCACCTGGTGTTAGGCAGCGGGGTCGTGATCATGGGACTGCTGATCCTGATGACGGTGTAGCAAATTTCCGTCTGGCCAGGAGTTATTGTTTGTATTCATTTCATAGGGGGGTGAGACTTGTAAATGGTAGTTGGAGTCAGGGCGATATATGATGAGTAGTGTCGTACAGGAATTGACAAGCAGCAATCATCATCCAGTGGACAGTGATGAACAAAACCTGCTGCATCAAGTTGTCAACAAGGCGCAGGAAGCTGAGCTCAGGATGGACCGGAATGCTATTGTAAACCTCTACGTGGCCCTCAAGTCGAAACCCATGGCACTTCTGGTAGGTCCTCCTGAAAGTGGCAAGAGCGTGATCGTCCGGTGTTTTGCAGAGGTGCTCACTGGGGGAAACCCACTTCAGTGCCAGTTGATGGCCGGTCACGCCTGGTGGGCAGAACAAACCGGCAACGTCGGGCAGTTTGCCACGGGACAGGCACGCTTCAATGACCAGAAACTGCTGTTGCTCATTGAAGAGGCTTTGCAGCCCGAAAACCGTGACTTGGCGTACTTTGCCTGCCTGGCGTGGATCAGTCCGGCAGAATTGACCAACATCTTCACCGATCTATCCAGCCAACTACAAACCCGCATCCATCGGCTGTCGACGATTTGGCTTCAGCACGGACTATCTTTTCCGCCCAATCTGCTGCTGCTCGGCACAATGGATTCGGCGACTGAACCGGAGGCCGATACTGCTCTATATGCGCACACAACTGTCGTCTCATGGACTGCGAAAGGCACGCAACGACGGCCAGAAAACGCCATGTTCCCCGCTTATGGTTGGGGACATACTGTCAATCAGGGAAAGACCTTCCTGGCTGCTGCTGTTCGTGATGAACTGCTGGCCTGGAACAAACTGGCCACGGTCGTGGGATGGAAACATATTGATTTCACAGTCTGGCATGCGGTGAAAACTCTCTTTCGAAAACATGGGCATGGCGTGTCGGATGAAGTACAAATTGAAACGATCATCTATCTGGCGAATGCCTGGGATCACCAGGGCAGAGGGCTTTTTTCAGAGCACTCAGCCACCAACTCGTCGATCGCCCTGGATTTCGCATTGGCGCAGATACTGTTTCCGCGCGTGAAACGCGAACTACGCGAGTCTCCAAAGCTCTTGGCAGAACTTGTGCGTTGGGCTGGTGATCGGCTGCCGTGTTCAGGCTCGTGGCTGAGCGCGCAGGGGTATTAGTCTGTTGGATAAGCGCGTATGTATGGAAAATATCAAGCAGGTTTAGCGGTAGAGGGACACGGCCCGGCGAAACAGCGCGCCAGCAGCCGCCGCTAACACAGTCGTGTAGAGCACAGCGCTGACCAGGAACAAGCCCGTGTCGAATTTGGCGCTGAATGAAGTGTCGATCAAAATTTCCATCGGCGCATAATCAGGGAGCAACTTCACCCAGAACTGAACATTCTGGCGTGGAAACATCGGGTTCTGAATCAGTCCGACATCGATCATGGGCAGAAAAAACATCAGGTAGGTGCCACTGGTCGCTGACAGGTAGGTGCCTGCAATCGCACCTAAGAATCCATATTGAATGGCCGGGAACAGGTTGGCAACAAAAAAAAGTGCCACCTGTTCGGGCTGCCAGCTCAGCAGCGTGATGCCGACTGACAGGACCGTAATGAAGACCCCCATGAGCGTAATAATGACCAGCCGGACGCTGAGCAGGAGCATCGGGTTATAGCCCGCGATGACCAACCGTCGATCCCCCTGGCGGGCGCTGAACATCACAAACATTCCGAGAATGCCTGACAGAAAAGCAACGGTAATCGGCACCATAATTGCCCCGTGCAAGTCGGGCATACCCACCACGCGTGTGAGTTGGCTTGTACCCTCTGGGACTGCCAACAGAATTGGTGCGTCTGGCGTGCGGATAAACGCGAGGGTGATAAAGGTAGGTGGCAGGCCGACCAACAAAATGATGAATAGCGGATTGCGCATATACTGCCTGGCCGCCATAACGATTGCCAGAGAAAACCTTCGTTGCACCATTCACCTCAACCGGGCTACCCGGTAAAATGCGACACTTGCGAGTGTGATGACGACCCCAGCGTAGACGGTTACATATAACCAGTGAATAGGATCGTGCGGTTGCTGCGCAGTCATCGCAGCAAGAATTTTGGTCGGGTAGTGAGTTGGAAGCAGCACGAATACCCCAGATGTGGTGCCAAAGAGCGGGCTGCCGATGAAGGCATCCATGACAAAAAAGAACAGCATGGCAAATGAGCCTTCAAGCTCGCCAGGGATAAGCGACCCCACGAGAATACCCAAGGCGCTGTAGATGATAGCTGCCAGGTATATCGCCCCGAAAGTAAGCGCCAGATTCCTGGGTGTGAATTGAATGATGAGCACGCTGTAACTCACTGCAGTAGCGATAGCGCCCAACATCACGACCGTAAGGAGTCGGAAGCCGACCACCTGAACGGGATGATAACCGGCCCGCACCAGCCGCCGGTCTGCCTCGCGTGCGCCGCTCATCATAAAGAATCCCATGATGCCACTCAGAAAGGTAGCCGACCATAGCGCACCGAGCGCCTTGCCCATGTTTAAAGTCAGGATGATGCCGCTGAACAAATCCGCCAACCGGCTCAGTGCATTCCCAAAAGCTTGAATAAGCAGAATAGGGATCACGACCAGGAGCACGAGATTCAGCGTGTTTCGGTAGTATTCGCGCAGAAACATGCTCAGCGGCGTGAAGAAGCGTGCGTTATGCCTCGCGTACATAGCCGTCCTCTTCCAGGCGGTAAATGTGATCAAACCGCTCCCGTTCCTGTACGAAGTGGGAGATAATCAAGATGTTGTGTCCCCGCTCAGCAATGGTTCCAGACACTTCCCAGAAGCGTAGATACGTTTCGTAGTCAAAGCCGGAGTATGGCTCATCGAGCAGGAGCAGCTCAGGGTCGTGTAACAGGGCCAGGGCCAGGTTTAACTTCTGCTTTGTGCCGCCACTCAGATGCTCAACCCGGTAGTCTCGATAGCGGCCAAAAGCCAGATCGGCCATCAATATGGCTGCGCGTTGCTCAATATCTGAAGCCACCATATTGTACGCGACACCGAAGAGTCGGAAGGTTTCGGCGACGGTGAGTTTTTCATACAGAATCGGATACTGGGGACAATAACCAATCCTTCCGTTGATGGCGACGGATCCTGCATCACGCGCCAACGCACCGGCGATGATCATCATCAGTGTGGACTTGCCGGATCCATTGGCCCCAACCAGGGCGACGATCTCCCCCGATCGTACCTGAAGTGAAGCGTCTGTCAGAACCTGATTCTTCTGGGTCAGCGGCCAGATACCGGTGGTATAGGTCTTGGCAACATGCTCAGTATTTAGGCGCAGTTTTTCATTCGGCTGTGCATTCATAGTCTCGGATTATTCCCAGATCAATTTCGCTCACTGGTACAACAGTGAACCGAAAAGTGATGTCGCTATATAGTGAATAACAGATCATCATCCTGTTCACGACTAGCGGTTCTCGGAAAATGAAACCCACTCCGCCAATCTCTTGGAGCGGGTTTCGCCAAAGGGGAAAATTCTGATGGATAGGGGAAAACAGATCCAGATGATGCTAATCTGAGCAATATATGTCGCGTGTTTCAATTGTATCTGGAAAACCCGCTCTTTCACCTCGACTGGATCGACAAATATCTGCCGCCCATTCCATAGTTCTGAATTCATTAGACCATTAGTCCTCTGTTCATGTGCAACAGGTCTACTCTGTTTATGTACCAGGTGGGCCACCCGCCCCATTTTTATGGGACATCCGAACGTTGAGCACAGCCACATCGGGGTAGCGCTGCTTAATAAGCTACATAGCTGCTCGCCGTTCTCCGCTTCAATGACACCTGCCAGACTAACAAAAAGCACATATTGCCATCCGGCCACCATATGCCTTCGTGAGCGAGCGCTCCTGCTGTTCACCACCCTTCAGCCACCTTGTATACGCGATAGCCTACACGCTAGACAGCCGGTCTCTCCTCGTGGCTGGCCGGGTGGCTTAAGCGCCACCCGGCCAGCGCGTCGCGGTGGCGGTAAATCAGCATCAGGGTCGAGATCAGTGCTGCGCTCGCGCTGACGGTCTGCGAAACATTGATTCCACCCGACAGCGTCACCTCGATCCGCAGAAATTCGAGGAAGAAACGGGCAGTAGGATACAGGATCAGATAGATCAGCAGGACGTCGCCGCGTTTGAGCCGGTCGCGGAGGCGCAGCCAGATCCACAGCAGCACACCGAACGTGATCAGGTTCCACATTGACTCGTATAAGAACAGAGGGTGAAAACGCGTGTACCCGGCGTACTGCGCAGGCGGGTTTTCGATCTTCAAGCCCCACGGCAGGCTGGTCGGTTTACCGTAGAGTTCCTCGTTGACGAAATTCCCCCAGCGCCCGATGGCCTGCCCCAAAGGGACAACCACCGCGCCGATGTCCAGCCAGGACAGCATGTCCAGTTTCCTTCGGAAGGTATAAAGCACGACTCCTAAAGCGCCACCCAGCACCGCGCCAAAAACCGACAGGCCGCCGCTCCAGATGATGAAGGGGCCGTTATCAAAGTCGAAGGGGTGGGCCAGGTACCACTGCGCAGTGCGCCCCGCCTCAACCGAGGCAATCGAGGGGAATAACACGTGCCAGAGGCGTGCGAAGAACACGGCCACGATCACGACCCAGAGCAAGCCATTCCAGACGTGATCTGGCTCTTTGTCGTCGCGCCGGGCCATCCAGGCAGCTACCATTGCCGCCGCCAGAATACCCGTGACGATAATCAGGCCATACCAACGAAAGGTGGGATTAATCATCAGTCCCAATAGATCGAACGGGCCGATTTCCAGCCCTTGGCGATCAATGCTCATATCTTTCTCCTTGCTGTGTTAAAAGAGCGTGCTGGATTTACCAAACGCGCTGTCCCATTGAATAATGGATGCTGATAACCTGGATCCATAGGCTCAGTTTACCCACCCGGTCAGCAGCATGGGCGGGATAATCACCATGCGTTCCATCCGCGAAATCAAGCGGTTCGGACTGGTTACCTTTAAGACCAGCGCGGAAGAAAAGCAGGTGTTGTTGTGGCATACAGGGCATATACTCGCCGAACTCGGACAAAACCTCACGTTCCTTGCAACGGCCCAATCGCACGTACATCGTTATCAGGATAGGAAACATGATCAGGGTGAGTAAGGTAGGCCACTGGAGCAGGGGGCCGGCCATGATCAGCATAAAACCGGCATGCTTGGGATGGATGTGCTCAGCTCTCAGGCTCGGCTGCTCGTTGGGCTGTGTGCTCATAGTCTCACGCTAATTCCAATTCAGGCGGCACGTCCAATTCATTGTTGTCTGGAAAAAACCTATCATACAGATAGCAGCAAGCTCTCATTGTGGTCCCTTCGACTGGATCGTGAAAATGAAGCCCGTTCCAGGAGGTCTCCCAGGGCGGGCTTCCAGAAAGGATAAGAATCTAAGTCGCAAAGGCGAGTCGAATAAGCTCACCAAAAGGTGGTTCTACATCCTGGTTTGTCGCGGCAGGACCTCATCCGCAGGCTCGACCACACGAGGAATGACGGCTTCTGCTGGTTGTTCTTCATGGTGCGCATGACCACCCATCATGCCGCGCATCATGACCAGATGCAGCGCGGGACACAACAGCACCAGACCATAGATGAGTACGGAACTGGCACTCACATGAAACAGATACACCCCACCAAGTGCTGCAAGGGGAATGAGACAGTATGCCAGCATCAACAGCATGTGTTTATTACGCATCGTTTGTCTTCTTTCTGGCCTGAATCGTGGCCAATGTTGATGCCAGCATAACAGACTTACCGCAGGTACGTAAGCGCCAAGCGGCGCATGGGTATCTACGCAATTTGGCGCAGTCTGTGCCTGCCGCTCTGTCAGGTAGCATGATCCGGGCCAAAATACGTAGATTGGATACGCCATTTAGCGCCTGTCCAGCGGCTTCTTTTGCCGTAAAGTAGAGTTAGTGACACCTACCCGACATTTCGACGACAGAAGTCTGGAGAGATCATGAATGTGATAGCGCAACCGACGGCGCGTATGCACACGACATTTGATGTGACCGGGTGCATTGGAAACACACCTCTCGTGCGTCTGGAGCGTTTCTGTCGAACCAGAAAAGGCGCATCCATTTTTGCCAAACTGGAATATCTCAATCCCGGTGGCAGCGTGAAAGACCGCATCGCCAGGTTCATGATCGTAGATGCCGAGCGACAGGGAAAGCTGTGCCCCGGCGGCACCATTATCGAGCCGACTGCTGGAAACACGGGTATCGGCCTGGCACTGGTCGCCGCCGTGCGTGGGTATCGCTGTGTGTTTGTGGTTCCGGAGCGCTTCAGCCAGGAGAAACAAACGCTGATGCGTGCCCTAGGAGCCGAGATTGTCCACACGCCTACTCAGGATGGCATGGAGGGTGCGATTGTCCGAGCGCATGAACTGGCCGCTCAGCTTCACGGGGCGGTGGTTATGCAGCAGTTTTCCAACCCGGCGAATGTTGAGGCCCACTACCAGACGACCGGTCCCGAGATCTGGGAACAGATGGAGGGAAACGTCGACGTGGTTGTGTTAGGTGCAGGGACGGGGGGCACGTTCACCGGCACGGTGCGCTATCTCAAGGAGCAGAATCCTGATCTCTACGCGGTGATCGTCCAGCCATATGGCGCATCATTAGGCACGGGTTACGTGGGATCGCACAAGACTGAAGGTATTGGCATCGACCACATCGAAACCGCAGAACTGCTCGATCAGACTCTGATTGAGCGGATGATCGTCGTTCACGACGAGGATGCCCATGCCGCTGTGCAGGAACTGGCGCGCACCGAAGGCATGTTGGTTGGTAGTTCGAGTGGCGCGGCTGCTCATGCAGCACGGTTGATTGCCGGCGAAATCGTTGAAGGAACGCTGAACTTCAGCGGCGGGCGAATTGTGACGCTGTTCCCCGATGGCGGCGACCGGTATTTGAGCAAGGGCCTGTACGACAGCTTTGAGCAGTGGACGGTCTGACCAAATAACATGAACACGGATGGGCATTTTGAAACCCGCGCGATTCATGCTGGTCAGGACTCCGACCCGGCGACTGGCGCGGTGGTTCCGCCGATTTATCAAACGTCGACCTATGCGCAAGCTGGAGTGGGCGACCACCGCGGCTTCGAGTATTCGCGGACCGGAAATCCCACGCGGGCTGCGTTGGAAACCTGCCTCGCGTCGCTGGAAGGAGGCCGGTTCGGCCTGGCGTTTGCGTCGGGCATGGCGGCATGTGATGCCGTGATGCGTTTGCTGCGTCCGGGCGATCATGTGATCGTCGGAAATGATGTGTACGGCGGCACCTATCGCCTGTTTGAGCGCGTAGGTGCGCCGTTTGGACTGACGTTCAGTTATGTAGACGCAACCAACTTTTCAAAGGTCGAAGAACAACTCACCGCCACCACACGTATGATCTGGATCGAAACGCCGACCAATCCACTGCTGCGCCTAGCCAACATCGAGTTGATCGCGGTGCTGGCGCATACGCGCGATATCCTGGTGGTTGTGGATAACACCTTTGCCTCACCTTACGGACAGAAACCATTGATGTGGGGCGCTGACATCGTCATGCACTCCACCACCAAGTACTTGGGCGGTCATTCCGATGTGGTTGGCGGAGCCGTTGTGGTCAACGATCCGGATTTGCACGAGCGTTTAGCGTTTCTGCAAAATGCGGTGGGAGCCGTGCCGGGCCCGTTCGACTGCTGGCTGACACTGCGCGGTATCAAAACGCTCGCTTTGAGAATGCGTGCGCACGAAACGAATGCGTTTGCCTTGGCTCGTTTTCTCGAAAGCCATCCGGCGGTCGATCAGGTTATCTATCCTGGTCTGCCATCTCATCCCCAGCACGCCTTGACGAAGTTTCAGATGACCTGTTTCGGTGGCATGATCAGCTTCACGGTTCACGGTGGCGCACAGGCAGCCTGTGGAGTGGTTGAACGGACACGGCTGTTCACGCTGGCGGAGTCGCTGGGTGGCGTGGAGTCGCTCATTGAACTACCAGCCCAAATGACCCATGCCAGCACGCACGGTTCGGTTTTGGAGGTACCACCAAATCTCATCCGGCTTTCGGTGGGTATCGAACACGTCGATGATCTGCGGGACGACCTGGATCAGGCTCTGCGCCTGGAGAGTGATTAGCGGGTTGTTGGCAGAACGAAGCCGGTGATGGGCAAGAGTTAATAATTGGAGAGACAGATGAGTAAACGCACACACACCAAACGACGCTCCAAGCGCAAGAATCAGGAAGACTGGCCATTAGTCGTTTATGCCTGGATTGGGGGCTTGCTGTTCACCGGATATCTAGGCGCAGAAATCGCCATCGCCCAGAACCCACACCCTCTTCACTGGCTGACAGCCTTGTTAGGTGGCGTGATGGGATATTTCGTGGGTCAGGTATGGTATCGCTGGCGTGGTGATATTGTGTGATGTCGCCGGAGCATCGGTTACTCCGCTCCTCAAAAAACATCTGGTAGTTGTTACACAATTGTCATCTAAGCGTTACATGCGCTTCATTTTACCTTGGCATAATCATCCCAAGTTAGTGACACAGGAGATGGAAGTATGATGGGCTGGCATGGCTATGCCGGTTTCGACTGGACGACAGGACTGTTTGTGATCGTCCTGGCTGGAATACTTGTTTGGGCACTGCGTAGTGGCTTAGGTAAATATGGGAGGTCCAGGAATACAAGGTCACGTTTGCGTTCGGCCCTGGACATAGCCAAAGAACGGTATGCACGCGGTGAGATTTCGCGCGATGAATTTCTGGATATCACTAACGATCTCTATCTGGCGAATTCGACTTATCAACAAAAACGGAAACGGAGTGAACAATGACTATGCAACGTAGAACAATCATCTCAATCACCATTGTGGCAGCCCTGGCGATGTTTGCGGCCATCGGTTTGGTCACGGTCAACGCACAAGGGCCGGATGGTAACAACCCACCCTGTGACTATTCCTCGCTGTGGCGTGGGCGCGGCGGTATGATGAGCCAGGGCGGTATGATGGGGTCTGGCGGCATGATGGGCGGCAACATTCCTGACGACTGCCTGCAATCTGGCTGGTACGGGATGGGCATGACCGGTGGCATGATGGGTTACACAGGCATGGGATCGATGATGATGGGCATGATGATGGGGAATTTCGACCAATACGGTCAGTTCGGCCCCGGTTCCGGCATGATGGGGGCCTGGACGCCGCCCAGTGATTTGCGTCCAAGCGGTCAGACGCTGACACTTGACGAAGCGGTCGCCATCGCCAACGCTTACATCGCGCAGTGGGACACGGACCAGCCACTGGAACTGGGCGAGGTCATGCAGTTTTCGAACAATTTCTACGGTGAAGCGGTGGAATCTGACACCGAGCACGGCGCGTTCGAATTCCTGATCGATCCCCAGACGGGCATCGTGGTGGGAGAACCGGGTCCGAACATGATGTGGAACGTGCTCTACGGCATGAATATGATGATGGGCGCTGGCTTGTGGCAACCGGCAGCCGCAGACAGCAGCGACATGCCGGTCACAGTGCAGCAGGCGCACGACTACGCGCAGGCTTACCTGGACACGGTGCTGCCCGGTACTCAGGCTGAGGATGGAGCGGATACCTTCTACGGTTATTATACGCTGCATATTCTACGCGACGGTGAGATTATCGGAATGCTCAGCGTAAATGGTTACAGCGGCCAGGTGTGGCTGCATCACTGGCACGGGGATTTCGTCGAGATGACCGGCCACATGGAGGGACAGGAATAACAGCAGGTCTTTTGTCAGCCGGAGTTAGTTTACTCCGGCTGGTTCTTTTGTATCCCCTTCGAAACGCGTAATTGCGCCATTTGGCGGATTGCCGGTAAGGCCATTGTTAATTAAAATAAAAAAGATACGAGGCCTTAGTTGGTTGTTGTTACTGGTTGGACAAATTCCAAAGAAGTCACTGTCTGCGGTCGGGACTTCAGACGTTCGTTGGGTTAGGAATTAGGAAAGGCAGACGCATGCTTTTGCACATAATCGATGGTTTGTTGCTGTGGTTCCTGGTGTCCATATGTGTCGGGCTGATTGTCGGGCGTAGCTTGATTCACCGGGCCAGTACAGACCAACCTGATGGTGCGTCGTTGAGAAATCGGTTGTTCGGACAGTTTTTGGTACCTTCAAAGTCGATTTCACGCAGGCTTGAAACGGTATGGCCTTCAAGTCTGTTACTGTGGATAAGCGGAGGACCGCTAGCCAGTTTCCTGGGCACAGAGTTTCTGCTTGAGCAGGAACCTCACCCGTTACACTGGCTCACTGCATTGGGGGGGGAAGCTTGCCGTTTACACCGTAGGCTGGTCGTGGTATACACGGCGGGGTGAAAACAATTCTGTCGTTGATGTCTAGCTGGGGCAAGCGAGCACGCCACTGAAGGATCGTGACACACTGAGCGGTGTATGTGCAATCTGATGTTGAGCCTGCCCTGGCAGGCTTTTTTTATGAAACTGCCATCTGTGAATGCTAGACTCAAAATACATGTACCCGACTGCGAGAGAAATCTATGAACGAGGCGAAGATTCTTGTCGTTGACGACGAACCGAATATTGTCAATACAGTACGGGCCTATCTTGAACAAGACAACTTCCGCGTTTTTATGGCATCGAACGGCTCGGATGCGTTGGAAGCGGCACGCACGCTTGCCCCCGATCTGATTGTGCTTGATATTATGCTGCCCGGACTGGATGGGCTTGAACTGCTGCGCGAGCTGCGCAAACGGTCGGATGTGTACGTGCTGATGCTGACGGCAAAAACGGAAGAAACGGATCGTATCGTTGGCCTGACGATGGGCGCGGACGACTACATGACCAAACCCTTCAGTCCACGGGAGCTGGTGGCCCGTGTGAAAGCGATCTTTCGACGCAGCCGCGGCGCGGCATCTGTATCCGAAACTGAGCGATTGGAGTTCGAGCGATTGACCATCGATCTCGACCAACACCGGGTGTGGAAGGACGGTGAAGAGGTCGAACTGACAGCCATGGAATTCGATCTCCTCCAGACATTCGCAAAACATCCTGGCCTGGTGTTGAGTCGGGAACAGCTTATCCGGCAAGTGTGGGAATACGACTACTACGGCGAGGACCGTGTGGTAGATGTTCACGTTGGACGACTGCGCAAAAAGATCGAAGATGATCCATCGAATCCAACCGTGATCACCACGGTGCGCGGGGCGGGTTATCGATTTGAGGACTCACCCACATGAAGCTAATGAGCTTGATCCAACAGCGCCTGCGTTGGAAGTTGTTTCTGTCCTATGCGGTCATTGTACTCGTCGGCAGCGCTGTCTTGCTGATCACCGCCCAGTTTCACGCCCCAACGGCATTGACACATCACACCATGCAGATGGAATCGATGATGTCGATGATGGGCAGCAGCGTTGCGCTCCAGGATGATCTGCGCGACAGCTTTATGGCGAGCGTCAACGAGGTGATGTTGGTGGCGGTGACGGCAGCCCTGGGGGCGGCGTTCTTGATGAGTCTGTTCGTTTCTCAGCGCATTGTCGAGCCGGTCCGCCAGATGCATCAGGCCAGCCGGCAGCTGGCACAGGGGGACTACCACACCCGCATTCAGATCTTGAGCCGCGACGAACTCGGCGATCTGGCTCTGGCTTTCAACCAGATGGCCGAAGAGTTGGAGCAGACCGAACAGCGCCGGTTGGAGCTGATCGGCAATGTCACCCATGAACTGCGCACGCCGCTCAGCAGCCTTCAGGCGATGATGGAAGGGTTGGTCGATGGTGTGCTGCCCGGCGAACCGGCCACCTACGTCAATATCCAGAGCGAGTTGGACCGTCTCCAGGGGCTGGTGCAGGATCTGCAAGAACTCTCGCGTGTTGAAGCCGGGCAGATTGCGCTTAACCCAAGGCCGGTGCATATGGATGACCTGATCGAATCGGCAGCTGCGCGGCTGCGACCACAGTTTTATGATAAGAACATTGCCCTTCAGTTATCGCTTGAACCCGACCTGTCGGTTGTATCCGCCGATCCGGATCGCATTATGCAGGTACTGATCAATCTGCTTGGCAATGCGCTGCAATACACGCTTGCTGGCGGTTCAGTATCCGTGAGTGCTGACTATACAGTGAATGAGGTTGTTGTTACGGTCAGGGATACAGGGATAGGTATCGCCTCTGAGCACTTGCCCCATCTCTTTGAACGCTTTTACCGTGTGGACAAATCACGTTCGCGGACCGGTGGCGGCAGTGGGATCGGGTTGACCATTGCCCGACACCTGGTTGAGCTGCATGGGGGACACATCCAGGCTGTAAGCCCCGGCCCTGGCCACGGGAGTACCTTCACATTCACGCTGCCTGCCACGCATTAGCCGGAAATTGTTACACAACTGTCACATCGTATTCAAGATTCTGTCACGTTTACACTCTAAATTCTGATCATCGATGGACCACGAACGCAGAGGTGAGCGACAGTGTTAGGCGTATTTTCCTTAAACCTTGCTCTTGCGTTCATGCTATGCGTAATCGTTATTGCGCTGGGTATGTGGCTTTTGGGCGTACTGTTTCCGTCTCCAAAAGATGAACAGCCTAGGCTGAAACACAACGAACACATTCAGAACAAGGAGAAACACCATGTCGAACGTAACTAGCACGAAATATGCCAACCAAATCCGGTTGGACATTCCCTATGAGGAGGCAGTGAATCGTGTTGTAGCCGCGCTCAAAGAACAGGGATTCGGTGTCTTGACCGAGGTTGATGTACAAGCCACACTGAAGAAGAAGCTTGATGCGGACTTTCGCCGGTACCTTATTCTAGGGGCATGCAATCCGCCGCTCGCCTATCAGGCACTTCAGACCGATATTGATGTTGGGCTCTTGCTGCCATGCAATGTTGTCGTCTATGAGGACGATAACGCAAGCGTGGTTGCCATCCTCGATCCGATCATCGTGATCGGAATGGCCGATAATTCTGATCTGCATCCCATCGCAGTCGAGGCCAGACAGAAGCTTGACCGGGTGTTGGTTGAGCTGACGTAGGAGCAATGTGTCTGCCAATTGGTAGTACGAAAACCATCTGCGTACAAAGCTGATCACAGGCCGGATCGGCTTTGCACGCCAAATTGCCTATCGATATTCAAGCCGTTTGGCGTAATCAAGGCCCAAAAGCATTTCCTATAATCTTATTGAGAGTCGATATCAATTATTTTGGGGCAGTCACAAGCGACTTGGAATTTTCGGAGCCTGAAAAGATGGCTTCGTTGTATTACATCCGGCCACTGCATTTTCCGTACGATCAGCCTAATGTTTGGCAAGGAGGGTACCATGGCCAATCAACACACACATCACGTCCCGGATGAACATCTGCATGAAATGCCCGATCAACATGCGGAACATTCCGTAGAGACAGACGATTTACAAGAACAGGCAATGAAGCACGCAGCGCACGGTGCTGCGGAGCATCACGATGCCGAAGCCCATGCCGCGCACGGTGGCGGCCACGATCACAGCGGGCACGGTGGTGCCCACGTCGATCACACCGGGCATGAAATGATGTTCCGTGACCGGTTTTGGGTGTCGCTGCTGCTGACGATCCCGGTGCTGCTGTTCAGTCCTTTTGTCCAGGATTGGCTCGGCTTCAACATGCCGGAATTCACCGGCGATCGTTGGATCGGTCCACTGTTTGCCATCGCGATCTTCTTTTACGGCGGTCTGCCGTTCTTGCAGATGGCCGTGCCGGAGGTCAAGACCCGCCGGCCCGCGATGATGACCCTGATCTCGCTGGCAATTTCAGTTGCATTTGTGTACAGCGTGTTCGCCATCTTTGCTGCTCCGGACAGCGGCTTTTTCTGGGAGATGGCAACCCTGATCGACATCATGCTGCTCGGTCACTGGATCGAGATGCGCAGCATACGGCAGGCGTCGGGCGCCTTGAACGAACTGGCCAAGCTGATGCCAGATACCGCCGAACGCATCCGCAATGGCAGCACGGAAGAGGTGCCGGTCAGCCAGCTCACATCCGGCGACCTACTTCTGGTCCGGCCAGGCGCAAGTGTCCCGGCGGATGGTGAGGTCGAGGACGGGCGCTCGGACGTCAACGAAGCGATGATCACGGGCGAGTCGAAGCCGGTGGAGAAAAACCCCGGTGATAAGGTCATAGGTGGGACGATCAACGGCGACGGTAGTCTGCGTATCCGCGTCACGGCGACGGGCGACGAGACGGCGCTGGCAGGCATCATGCGCCTGGTGGAGCAGGCCCAGCAGAGCAAGTCCGCTACTCAGATTCTGGCCGATAGGGCGGCAGGGTGGCTATTTTACATTGCACTGGCTGTAGCCGCCGTGACCACGATCGCATGGCTAATCGCTATAGGGCTGGAGGTGGACGTGCTCGAACGCGCTGTGACGGTGCTGGTGATTGCCTGCCCGCACGCACTAGGACTGGCGGTCCCGTTGGTGGTGGCGATCAGCACATCGCAGGGCGCGCGCAACGGGATCCTGGTGCGCGACCGGCTGGCCCTGGAACAGGCGCGCCTGATCGACACGATCATCTTCGACAAGACCGGTACGTTGACCGAGGGTGAATTCGGCGTGGTAAATATGGCGACTGCCGATGGATGGGATGAAGATCGCGCCCTGGCTGTCGCGTTGGCCGTTGAAGGTGATTCCGAGCATCTCATCGCGCGCGGGATTCGTCGGGCGGCGGAAGAACGCGACCTTACGCCACCGGAAGTCAGTAACTTCGAAGCGATCAAGGGGCGGGGCATCCAGGCCAGTTATGACGGGCACACCGTGTATGTCGGCGGTCCGCGTCTGCTGGAGATGCTGGACAGCGATTTACCCGGGTCCTTGCAGCAGTTCAGAGACAGCGCCGGGGCCAAGGGCCAATCCGTCGTGTATCTCGTCAATGACACGCAGCCAGTCGCGGCTTTTGCGCTGGCCGATGTGGTTCGGGAGGAGAGTCATGAGGCGGTGCGCCGCCTGCACGATATGGGCATTCAGGTGGCGATGCTCACCGGCGATAGTGAAGCCGTCGCGCGCGCCGTGGCGGAGGAACTCGGCATCGATACGTACTTTGCCGAGGTACTGCCAGAGCACAAGGACCAAAAGGTAGCCGAGCTGCAAAAGCAGGGCAAGGCGGTCGCAATGGTGGGCGATGGGGTCAACGATGCCCCGGCTTTGACACGCGCGGATGTGGGCATTGCCATCGGCAGTGGCACGGACGTCGCGATCGAGTCGGCGGGTATCATCCTGGTGCGCAGCGACCCACTCGATGTCGTGAATATTTTCGCATTGAGCCGCGCCACCTACCGCAAAATGATCCAAAACCTGATCTGGGCCACCGGTTACAACGTCTTTGCGCTGCCGCTCGCGGCGGGAATCCTCGCGCCTGTGGGCATCCTGCTCTCACCGGCGGTTGGCGCGGTGTTCATGTCGCTGAGCACCGTAATCGTGGCCATCAATGCGCAGTTGCTGCGCCGTTTGAAGTTAGCGACCTAGCCTAGTTGAGTGGAATGAGCCTGGTGAGGTGTGTGGCTGAACACTGAGTCATTCCAAAATCATCACAAGAAAAATGAGAGGATGCAGGAAAACGATGTGGTATCCATATCATGAGTTGAGTTGGGAATGGATGATCTTCATGGGATTGATGATGATCCTGTTCTGGGGTGGCTTGATCGCCCTGGCGGCGTGGTTGTTTCGGTCTTCGATTGAGGGAAACACTAGCCGCGTCTTCGAGCGCATTGACGACGGTTCACAGGTCCGTTCGTCAGGTAACGCACTCGACGTTCTGCAAGAGCGCTATGCCAGTGGTGAGATCAGCAAGGCTGAATACTTGCAGATACGCGACGATCTCAGGACATAAAACGAAGCGACGTTGTAGGAAGGTAGGAACATGATGATGGGATTAGGATTGTTGGTACTGGTTATAGTTGTTGTGGCGCTGGCCCATGCGTTTGGGTGGTTGCCACAGAACAACGAACAGAATCTCCCACAAGAAAAGCGAAAGAGATCTAGCCTGACAGCATTCGACACACTCGAACAGCGGTACGCGCACGGGGACATCAGCCGGGAGGAGTATCTCGAGATGCGAGACGATCTCAGCCGGTAACGGGTCAGGAGTTGCACAATTTAGTGGGGCTGCTGGTTCCCTGTGCCCCTTTCCCACTTATTGTTCGAAAGAGCCCAATTGAATCGGGGGCTATCCCCAGGGAAGACGATGTACAAACGTCGCAAAATCCTGGCTTTTCACTCGTGCCACCATGATGGTTCGTGTGACAGGGCCAATAGACAATGCCTGAGCAGCGGCAGTGCTCACAGGGTCCGAACGGATACCCAAGTTCCTGAGTAGTGGCGACAGCCATTCTTGTCTTTCTGCTGCGTTTCGGGCCACGCCCCGGACAGATGATATTCCCTGACACAGTAGATTAGCCATCGTTTGCCGACTAGAATGTGGCTCAACACTCTTCAGGAGGTTTTTCATGCAAACGCAAGGTACAGTCCATAGTTCATACGGCATTGAAAATCATGGTATCCAAAACGTCAATATGGTCTACTGGAATCTCTCGACGCCGCTGCTGTACGAGGAGGCTATTCGCCGCCGTGAGGGACGGCTGGCTCACCTTGGCCCCCTCGTGGTGCGCACAGGTCACCACACGGGACGCGCACCGAATGACAAGTTCATCGTGCGCGAGCCATCCAGTGAGAGCAAAATCTGGTGGGGTAAAGTCAACCATCCCATGGAGCCAGACAAGTTCGAGGCACTTCATCGGAGACTCCTGGCCTACCTGCAAGGCAAAGATATCTTTGTGCAAGATTGTTTTGCGGGGGCTGACCCGGCGTATCGCCTGCCCATCCGCATCATCACCGAAACCGCCTGGCACAGCTTGTTTGCACGTAATATGTTCATCCGGGCCAAGCCGGGAGAACTGGCGGCTCACATTCCGCAGTTCACCGTCATCAATGCTCCTGGTTTTCACGCCATCCCCGAACTGGATAGCACACGTTCCGAAGTGTTCGTGGCGATTGATTTTGGGCGGCAGCTTGTCCTCATCGGCGGCACCCAGTACGCCGGGGAAATCAAAAAGGCGATCTTCACTGTGATGAACTATCTGTTGCCGCAGCAACAGGTCATGTCTATGCACTGCTCCGCCAACATCGGTTCGGATGGCGACGTGGCAATCTTTTTCGGACTCTCCGGCACCGGCAAAACCACCCTGTCAGCGGATCCTACGCGCACGCTCATTGGTGACGACGAGCATGGTTGGAGCGAGCGGGGCGTCTTTAATTTTGAGGGCGGATGCTATGCGAAGGTCATTCGTCTCTCGCCGCAGGCTGAACCGGAGATTTATGAAACTACCCGCCGCTTCGGGACTAT
>ENA-OSEO01002400-OSEO01002400.1-sediment-metagenome-genome-assembly--contig:-NODE-2400-length-26770-cov-7.049526_pt1 | contig 26770 bp, 19 predicted proteins | sample MGYA00237883_ERZ534232 | MGnify/ENA metagenome assembly ERZ534232
CGTGCAAAAATAACTTCCCATTTTGATGCGCCGATCCATCACGCCTGGCGGCGTTGCTCGTCGGTTAAATGGACAGCCATTGGCCCTCCTCGCGCCTCGACACCTGAAAAGGGGAACTTATTTTTGCACAAGCCCTTACAGGTTGGCCGGCCAGTTCTTCGTGATGACATCGTCTTCGTGCACCACGCACATGGTGTCTTCATCAGTGGCACAACAATGGCAAATCCTGCTCCCGCCCAATCTGAAGCCGGCGACATCATCCAACATCACTTTTCCCATTGTCTTCGACCTCCTCTCCTCCCCACTATTGTCCTCTTCGCGCTCATTCTCGAGAGAAGGTCATCGGCAACCCCCTGGCTATGATGGATGGGGGAGTGCACGTTCCCTCTGTGCACGTTCCGTCTTGACAAAAGGCGACGAACGGGACATTCTTTTTTCCGAAAGAGAGTACTGCGATATCCGATGACGCTGTACGTGAGGGTCACGACAAAGGGGCACGACAAACATGGGTATGATCCGGGCCTCACTGGGGCGGATTTCGTAACCGGCTCAAGGTGAACTTGAAGGACGGCACTAAAGTGATGGACACTGGTCACATAAGGTTACGCTACAGGCGGGGAGATCTCATTGTGAAGCAGGGTGACTATGGGATTTCCATTTATGAAATCGTGAGTGGAAAAGTTGACATTTACTCCGAAGACAAGGGCACGGAGACCAGCATGGCTGTGCTGTGCTCCGGGGATATCTTCGGAGAAATGGCCTTCCTGGGCGGAAGCAACACGCCCCGTGCTGCTTCGGCCAGGGCCCTTGAGGACTGCACAATCGAAGTGTGGCATCCGGCAGGCTTGGCAAGCGAATACAAGCTATTGCCGGCAGTGCTGAGATACATATTGGACCAGACGATCAAAAGGCTCTCGCGTATGAACAGAATGATCGCGGACCTCGCCGTTAAGGAGAGTGTGAAGCAATTACCTCCAATGGAAAACCCCTGGGCCTCCCGGCGCTCTGCCTACAGAAAAGAGATAAACCTGGAATGTATTTACCAACCCAGAAGATTGAAAGTGAAAATGCAGCTTAAGGCAATTATAAAAGACATCAGTAAGAATGGTGTAGGTGTCGAAATAAATCCAGAGAACACATACAGCATACGACACGAACCAGGGGACATCTTTTCTATACAAGCTCTTTTTCCCACAGGCAGGAACCTGAATGTCGACGCTGAAATCACCGGTTTGCGGAAAAGCTCCACATCCGGCAAATTCCTCGTTGGCATGAGCTTCGTTCGCCCGACCGAGGAAACAAAGAAGACGCTGGGCTTCTTCCTTATGGAATAGCGAAGAGGAGAAAATAGTGACTATCGATCGGGCCGTCATCGGTTACATCGTGAACGAGGAGCGCTACCCTGAGGGGACCGTTATCATAGAAGAAGGCAGCATGGGGACCTGGCTGTATGTGGTCATGGAGGGACAGGTCAAGGTAAGGAAGAAGACGGATCGAGGACATGTGACCGTAGCCACCCTGAAGGAAGGTGCGGTGTTCGGCGAAATGGTGTTCTTGCGGACTGGGAAGTCGGCACGAACCGCAACTGTTGTCGCCGATGGTCCTGCATTGGTGGGCCTTCTCGACTCTGAACGATTGGCCCGAGACTGGCAAACCGTTTCTCCGCAGTTGAGAAGACTGATCTCCGTACTCGTGGATAGACTCCATCACCAAACGGATGTAATGACTGCCATGGTGGAAAAGCTCCGGCCGGCTAAAGGTTGATGCCGGGAAATGAACAATTCGTCATCCTCCCTTCACGAGTTCCAGCCCCAGCGCTCCCGCGACCTTGCAGCCCGTGACGCACTGCCCGTACCCGGCGGCCGGCCCCCTCGGATGGGAGGCCAACGTCACGCGTGCGCGGAACCAACCTCCCGGCGCCGGATACCCGGCAAGGCACCCGCGGGACAGAGCCCATCCCACGGGTGTCAGGATTTCGAGTTTTCCGGCCAGGGCCTCCGGCGGCCCCTGGCCGGGGGGCTCACCCCTGGAACCTTTCCATGGCGGCTTTGAGCATTTCCCGGATGGGCAGCTTGTAAGGGCACCTTTCCTCGCACACCCCGTCTTCCACGCAGGCGTCTCCCTTCACGGGGACCATGGCATATTGCTTGCGGATGATCTCCAGTATCCTGGTTTCTCCCCGCTTCACCGCTGCCCGGGCCTGGGTGTCGAGGGTAAAGGTCAAGGGGATGTCTATGCCCACGGTGCAGGGCAGGCAGTAACCGCAACGCCTGCAAAAGGTCTGACCGAGGGTGGCCGCTTCGTCGAACAGGACCTTTTCCTCCTCCTTGGTCAGGGGATCGGTGTTCCATCCGGCCCTGGCATTCTGGCCGGCCTCTTCGGGCTTTCTCACGCCCGCGATGGCGCAGGCCACATCGTGCTGCAGGACGTAGCGGATGGCCAGGTCTGTGTTGGACAGGTTCCCGCCGGAAAGGGGCTTCATGACCACGACCCCCACACCCAGCTCGCCGGCCAGTTTGATGGTGTCCATATGCTGCTTGCTGTTTTCCACGGCGCTGAAGGCCATTTCGAGAACCTCGAAATCGCCGCTGCGAAGCGCCTTGGCCGCCGTGTCGAGGCTGTGGGAGCTCATGCCCAGGTGGGCGATCTTGCCCTCGGCCTTGGCTTCCTTGAGGGCCTGCAAGGCTCCGTCCGGACGCCTGACCGTCTCCCAGGCCTGCTCTCCGCTCACATCGTGGAGCATGTATATGTCTATGGTGTCCCTCTGGAGCAGTTCGAGGCTCTCCCTAACCTCCCGCGCCGCCCCCTGCTTGTCCCGAAGGTGGGTCTTGGTGCAGACATAGACCCTTTCCGGCCGTTCCTTTAGGACCGGTCCGATTCTCTCTTCGCTCTTGGCGTAGGCCCGGGAGGTGTCTATGAAGTTGACGCCAAGGTCCACAGCCGTATTGATGATTTCCGAGGCGCCCTGGAACCCGCCGGCCCCGGTGATGGCCCCGAGACCCACTGCGGACACCATTATCCCCGTGCGTCCCAATGGTCTGTACTGCATCTTGCCGCTCATAGTCTTTCTCCTCTTTTCCATATCCAATGGCTCTGCCCCGATGAAGCCCTCAGAGCCTCCCACTGAAACCTGGCCCCCGGGCGAAGGGCTCTCTCGATGAACGGCCCCGCCATCTTAGAGGGTCTGTGAAAATTCCATCCGCTTTCCCCGCCCCCGCGCTGCAGGGAGCCCCCGGCCGAAACCTCAGACCTCGGGGAACCATCCGTTTCCGGCGGTCTCACGCAGCCTCCCGTTTGCCTGCATCCACCTCGATCGCCGAAGCGCCGAAGGCGGCCGCCCCGGGGTTGTAACAGAAGCGTCCGCAAAAGAGGCACCGGTCGGCCTCGGCCAGGGCCGACTCCTCGGTGAGGACCTGGTCCACTTCCTCGTAGGAATGGATCCTGGTTTGCACGGGCAGCTCCACCATCTTCGCCCGCGGGACCGGTGTGATTCCCGGTACATGATCGAACAGGGATTCCTCGATCATCTCCTTGTTGAGCTCATCCGACGAAGCGGTCACCGGCAGGCCCATGACGTATTGGTGGATCGACCGGGCTGCCCTGCGGCCCCCCCCGATGGCTTCCACAACGAGGGAAGGACCCGTTGCGGCATCCCCTGCCGCAAACACATAGGGGATGTCCGTTTGCAGCGTGGCGGGATTGGTCTCGATGGTGCTCCACCGGGTGGTCTTGAGCTGGGCCAAACGCTGGCGCGCCTCCTCGGTGAACGAAACGTCCGGGGCCTGCCCGATGGCGGTGATGACCATGTCCGTCTCGATCAGAGACTCGGACCCTTCAACGGGTACCGGTCTGCGACGGCCGCTGGCATCGGGCTCACCCAGTTCCATCTTCAGGTACTCCAGGTGGGTGACCTTCCCGTTTTCGTCTCCCACAACCCGAACGGGGGCGGCGAGAAAGTGAAACTGGACGCCCTCGGCCTCCGCGGCCTCTATCTCCACCTCGTTGGCGGGCATCTCCTTGCGGGTGCGGCGGTAGACGATGTACACCTTTTCGGCCCCCAGGCGGATCAGATTGCGGGTGCAGTCGATGGCGGTGTTCCCCCCGCCTATGACCACTGCGGTTCGCCCGATGGGGATTTCCTCCCCGCTCGCAAGCCTGGAGAGAAAGTCGATTCCTGTGTAGCACCCGTCCAGGTTTTCTCCTTCCACCTGCAGCTTGGCGTCCTTCCAGGCTCCCACGCCGAGGAAGACCGCGTCGTAGCCGGCCGCCACCAGGGAGCCGAGGTCGAAGTCGAACCCGAAGCGCACGTTGTAGTGGACCTCGATGCCGAGATTGAGGATCCCTTCGATTTCCCAGTCCAGCACCTTCTTCGGGAGCCGATACTCCGGGATCCCGTAGCGGAGCATCCCGCCCAGCTTGGGCATGGCCTCGAAGATGGTCACCTCGTGGCCCAGTCTGCGCAGAAAATAGGCACAGCTCAGACCGGCCGGCCCCCCGCCCACCACGGCGATCCTCTTGTGGGTGGGCGGCGCCGTGGGCACGGAGATCCTCCTTCCGGAAGTCATCTCATAGTCGGCGACGAAGCGCTTCAACTGATTGATGGAAACCGCGTCGTCCTCTATGGCCCTGCGGCACTTGGTCTCACACGGATGGGGGCATACCCGGCCGCACGCGAGCAGAAGGGGGTTGCGTTCCCTGATGGTCTGCACGGCCTCTGCGTATTCCCCGCTGCGGATCTGCGCGATGTACTGGGGAATGTCTATCTCGGCCGGACAGGCCTGGCGGCAGGGGGCCAGGCACTCGTTCTTCTGGTTGAAGTGGAGCAACCGTTCGGACTGGGTCATGACGTTGAGGATCCCCTTGGGGCATGCGTTTTCGCACGCCCCGCAACCGACGCACTTGTCCCTGTCCACAACGGGATAACCTTGGGGTCCCATTTTGAGAGCATCGAACACGCAGGCCCTCACGCAGTCTCCATATCCGAGGCACCCGATGCCGCAGTCTCTCTTGCCGCCGAACATCAACACCTGGGCCCGGCAACTGTCCACCCCCATGTATTCGTATTTCTCGGACGCCCGGTCCCCCCCGGTGCACGGGTTATAGGACCTGGCCGGCTCGGCGAGACCCACTTCCACCCCCATGATCCAGGAGGCTTTTGAGGCCGATTCTGCACCCCCCACAACGCACACGTTCGGGGGGGCCTTGCCCTCAACCACCGCTACGGCGGCCGCGGAGCATCCGGCGTATCCGCAGCCGCCGCAGTTGGCTCCTGCAAAGCATCCCTCCACCTCCGTGATACGGGGGTCTTCGTACACGTAAAATATTCGGGAGGCGGCACTGAGGATCAACCCGCAGACCCCTCCGAGCCCTAGCATGAAGATCGCACCTTCGAACATGGCTACACCTCGAAAGCTTCGTGGTTTTGGCAAGAGAAGGTCCCTTCCGTCGCGATCGGAGCGGGACGCACCCAGCCGGTTGAGCGAAACAGATGCACAACATAGCGTGCACGGTCACACATTACGGTTTCCTGCATCCCCCCCCTCTCGGAGAGGACCGGGGTGAGGGGACTGAAAGCACCGTTTATTTTCACGCGCAGCATAAAGACTTAAAACATACCACCGGGCCGGATGCATTTCAACACGCTTCTTGGGCCGGGAATAAGGGGAATCTATGTCATTGACTCTGTGGGGAACAAAAGTTAGTTAGGGCCTTTCGGAGAGTCAGCACGGTGGGGTTTGGCCCTGGGCGAAGAAACATGTCTCGGCCGGTCCAGGACACGACCAAGCCCATGGAACAGGATGAACGAGGGAAGCTCGGCGCCAACCGGAAACGCAAGAAGGGAGGAACGAAAATGCTTCAGACGAGAATGACGGAGATTCTGGGGATCAAGTACCCGATCCAGTGTGGAACCATGCAAGGGCTGACCCGCGCCGAAGTGGTGGCCAAGGTGGCGAACGCCGGCGGATTCTGTTGCCTGCCCGGGTCCTTCTTCGAGAAGAAGCAGGATCTTCTCGATGAGGTCAAGAAGGTGCGCGATTTGACGGACAAACCGTTCGGCGTCAATGTGGGTCTTTTCCCGGGCTTCAGCCCGATCCAACCCGAGGAGCATGTGGAGCGCGTGATAGCCTCCGGCGTGAAGATATTGGAGACCGCGGGGCGAAGCCCGGAGCCGTACCGCAAGATGATCACCGATGCTGGGCTCATCCACATTCACAAATGCGCGCGGGTCCGCGACGCGATCAAGGTGGACAAGCTCGGGGTGGACATGGTGAGCATCGTGGGGACCGAGTGCGGGGGCCATCCCAGCCTTGAAGAGGTGGGCACCATCGTTTTGATTCCCAAGGCCGCCGAGTCCATCAAGGCCCCCCTGATAGCGGGAGGCGGGTTCTGCGACGGAAAGGGGCTCATCGCCGCCCTCGCTTTCGGTGCGGCCGGCGTGAACATGGGCACACGTTTCATGGCCACAGCGGAGTTTCCCGTGCATGAGAGCTTCAAGAAGAAGATGATCAGCGCCGACGAGAAGGACACCCTGCTCGTCATGAAGTCACTCATGAACCCTGCCCGGGTGATGCGCAACCCGTGGTCGGAAAAGATCATCGAGATGGAAAGCAAAGGGGCCACCCTGCAAGATCTGGCCCCCATGATCACCGGCAACGTGAGCAGGGAGGGATGGGTGAAAGGCCTGGTGGACGAGGGCATGTATCCCGGGGGACAGGTCATCGGGCGGATCTACGACATTCCGACCATCGCCGACCTGGTTCAGAGAATTGTGGATGAGGCCATGGAGGTCCAGGCGAGACTGGCCAAGCTCTGACAAAGACGTTCGCGCCCCGTCGCCCCCGGCGCTTCATCGCTCCCAATGGACGGGAAGCGCATGGGGGAACGGCGGGGGAGGGAGGTCTAGTTACTCATGGGTTATCTGGACCAGGCCGACTGGGACGCCTGCCGACCGGCACTGGCCGACTTCTTCGAGTCGGAGACCGACAAGGTCTGTCTCGTCATCGGGAGCGAGGAACCGGGCCTTTACGGTTTCATGGATGCGAGCGTCTCCTTTGCCGCTGCGAACAAGGCATACCTTGTCTTCCGGTACGAAGTGGGCAAAGGCGAGCATCCCTCCCACTATTTGTACCGGTGGCTGCAGGAGACGGCGACAGGGCCGGCATTTGCAGCCCCCGGCGGGTGGTCGGAGCTGGAGCGTTCCCAACCCAGGCTCGCCGGCCGGTTGTCCCTGCTGCTGGAAAAGGACATCCGTCCCCTGGAAATCCGGTTTCTGGAGGCCGTGCGTTTTCTATCCAGGATACGGGACCCCTGGCGACGGATGATCTTCCACTTCGTGCCCCGCACCGGGGTCGCGGAAGATTCCTTTGTCAATCTGCTTCGGACGCTGGTAGGCCTCGCACCGTTTCACGTCAAGTTTCTGGTGGGGGCCATGCACGAAGACGCACCGGCACGGCAGACCGAATTCGCCCCCTCCAATCGCCTCGTTCTGGCAAGAGGGCAAGGTGCGGCTGCGGAAAGTATCGGGGAGCGCTACGCGGCACTGGAAGAAGGAAAGGGCCTGGAGGGAAGGATTCTCCAAATCTTGGGTCGGCTGGAGCACCCGGTGCCCCTGCCCCTCTTGGCGCGCCTTGCCGGAGAGACGGCATCGCTTGTAGAGCAGGCCCTGCACGGTGACGATCTTGCCTGCCTGGTGGAAAAGTACGGTCAGGAGAGTTTCCGCCTGGCGTATCCACGGGCCCATGGCGCGGCGCAAGGCGGTGCGCCCGACGGAGAGGCACTGGACAGGAAGGCGGTGCAATTCCTGGAACAGGGACTGCAAGACCGCAGGCGGCCCTGTCTCGAGGCAGTTTACCACAGCATGGATCTGTTACGGATAAGGGACCCTTCCTTTTTCGCATCCCATGTCCTTGGCGCCGTGCGGAGCAAACTGGAGATGGGGGCCGGTGACCTGTGCGAACAGGAGCTTGGCCGCGCCCTCGAGTTGGCGCCCGATCACGACCGCCGCCTTCGCGCCCGGCTTCTGCTGAGCCTGGGAGAAGTGCGGGAGAAGCGCATGCGGAACCAGGAGGCCCTGGCGGCCCTGGAACCGGCCATCGGTCTTCTACGGGAAGAGGCGAATGGGGCCGATCTGCTCCGTGCACTCGAGCTCAAAGGAAGGGCGGCCTTTTCCATTCGGGATCTGGACACGGCAAAGGCATCCCTGGAGGAATCCCTTGAGCTGGCCCGGCAAACGGGGCGTGGGGACATGATCGGGGACCTGCTCAGCCAACTGGGTTACCTTGCCTATTCTTCGAGAAACCTTGAAGAGGCACAGAGGCGTTACCGCCTGTCACTGGAAGCCTACCAGGCCCTTTCCCAGCAAGACGGACCGGAGGCAAGGAAGGGGGAGGCGGCCCAGTGGGCGAACCTGGGGCACACCTGTTATGGGAAGGGAGAATTCGGCGAAGCCGAGGAGCACCACCGCAAGGCCCTGGCCATATTCGATTCCCTGGGAGACGGAATCGGGTCGGCCGCGCAGTGGGGCCATATCGGGCACTGCCTGTTTGCCGCCCAGGACTTTGCAGGGGCCATCGAGGCGTACGAGCGTGCCGCGGCCATGGAAGAGGCGCGCGGGGAGCTGGAAAGAGCGGTGCAGCGGCTGGCCAATGTGGGGCATTCGCTCTTTGTCCAGGGAAAGCACGATCTTGCCGTACGATCCTTTGAAAAGGCCCTGGAAAAGAGCCATGAACTCGGAGATCCGGAGGGAGAAGCCACACAGCTTTCCAACCTGGGGATCGCCCACGGCAACATGGGGGACTTCGAGAAGGCCATGGCATACCTGCGGCAGGCAGCAGCGCTCTACGCCGAGATGGGGGACCCTGTGGGCGAGGCAGCCCAGTTGCTGCACATGGGGCACCTGCGGCAGGCAGAGGGCAACCACGGGGAGGCCGAGGAGCATTACCGCAAGGCGCTGGATGCGTACCGTGCGCTCCAATACCCCATGGGCGAGGCTGGGACCCTTGCCGATCTGGGGAGCATGTACCTGGAGAAGGAGGACTGGGAGGGTGCCGTCCAGTGCCACAGCCAGGCAGTGGGAATATACGAAAGGATAGGCAACCGGGAAAGACAGGCTTCCTGCCTTGTCTCCCTGGCCCAGGCCCACAGGGGTTTGGGTCAGCCGGACAGGGCCTTCGACAACCTTCACAAGGCCGAAGGGCTCTTGAACGGAGAAGACCACAGGGGTGCCAACGCCGCAGTCCGTTTCCAGTTGGGTCTTCTCGAACACGAAAGGAACCATCACGAAGAGGCGCGCCGATATTACGAGGATGCCCTCGCGGTTTTTGAGGAAAAGCAAGACGCCGATTCCCAGGCAGCGGTCCTGTCCAACCTGGGCAGCTTGCACTACCTCACGGGAAGGCTGGCCCTGGCCGGGACGAGTCTCAACAAGGCCCTGTCCCTGGTCCGGGCCATGAACAACGAGCCGGGGGTGGCCGCGGTGCTCAGGAACCTCGGCTTTGTCTACGAGACGCAAGGGGAGTATGGGCAGGCGTATTCCTGTCTGAGAGAAGCCGCGGGCCTCTTCGGCAAATGCGGCATGGGAGAGCAGGCGGCAGCCGTCGAAAAACAACTGAACGCCTTGGAGGAAAAGGCCGCCAAATCCCTTGAAAGGATGCGGTCCCAACTCTTTCCTGGCCTTTCGCCCCCTGCCGACGGGCCGGCACCGGCCAAGGAGAAAGTGGGCAGGAATCAGCCCTGCCCGTGCGGCAGCGGCAAGAAATACAAGAGGTGCTGCGGGGCGTGAGAAACCTGACGTGCCCCGTATTGCCTCACCGGAGCGGAAAGCGCAGCGAAAAGGTCGTTCCTTTCTGAGGTGCGCTTTCACAGTGCACCGTTCCCCTGTGCGCCTCCACGATGCTCCGCACCACGGACAGCCCCAGGCCCGTGCCCTTCTTTCCCTTGGTGGTGAAAAACGGATCGAATATCTGGTCCCGTACTGCGGGGTCCATCCCAGGTCCCGTGTCGCTCACCCGGACGATGCAGTGGCCCGCCTCCGCCGTGCTTTCGATACGGACGGTCCCGGGTCCCTCGAGGGCTTCGAGGCCATTTTTTATCAGATTGTGGAAGACTTGGTGCAGGAGACGGCGGTCTGCCTGGATGGCGGGAGGGGTTGATCCCCAATGGACTTCAAGATGGATGCCCCTTTTCTCGGCCTCCGGCTGGTGCACGAACACGATTTCCTCGACGATGGAGGCCAGGGAAACCTGGGCCAGTTGCAGTTCGGGCCTCTTGGCAAACTGCAGGAAGTCGTGGATGAAGGCCCTTACGCGGGCCCCATCCTTTTCCATCACCGCCACGGCTTTTTGCCCTCGCGAGGAGAGATCTTCGCCTTTCAGGACCGAAAGGGTCAACCCCAGGTTGTTGAGAAGATTTCCCACCTCGTGGGTCACCTTGCTGGAGGTCATGCCGAGCACGGCCACGTTCCTGGCATGGACAAGCTCCTTGGCCGTTTCCACCTCGCGGGTGATGTGGTTTTTCAAGGAGTCGATCATGTCGTTGAAGGCCAGGCCCAGATCGCCGATTTCATCGTGTGAATCCACCGAGACCTTTTGGTCCAGATCGCCCCGGCCCACCCTGCGCACCTGAGCGTGCAGCAGACGGACCGGCTTCAAAAGCCCTCGCGTCCAGTTCCACCCCAGCAGGCCCGCACCCACACAGATCATACAGGTTACCGCCAAGGCCAGATACACGTTGCGGTGCAGATAGGCGAAGATCTCCGGCTGGGATTGGGTCAGCACGATGGCCCATTCCAGGCGGGGGACATAATACCCCAGGCAATAGAGCTTGCTGTGGTCTCCTCGTTCGGACCAGTGGATCGGTCCATCGGCGTCACGCAGGGTCGTCACCCACTCGGGTATCCGACGGGGGGGCATGGAAACCACCCTGTCCATTTCCCGGTGGCCCAGGAGTCTTCCCGAGGCATGGATGATGAAAACGTTGCCCGTGCGCCCCACATGGATGCCGTCCAGTACATCCCACACCGACTTGAGATTGAGCTCGCCCCAAAGGACCTCCACCACCTCCCCCATCCGCACCACCGGGACGGCCAAGTGCAAATAAGGGATACTCTGCACTGTCAGCATCACCTCCGAGCGTGCGTCCTGCCCGCCCAGGGCCTTGAGGAAGGTCTCGTTTTCGAGCACATCGATTGGCTCCTGCTCCGAGGCCGTTGAGGCGGTTTTTCTGCCTTCCGGTGATATGAGGGAGACCGAGAGGAATTCGACGGCGGTGTGCTGGAACGCCGTGAGGGCCATCTCTTTCTGCCAGGGGTCGAGCTTGGCGGCGGATATCATCAGGGCGAGGCTCTCCATCCCCTTCTGCGCGTTTTCGATGTAAAGATCTATCTCTCCGGCACAGCTTCTTATGATGTCTGCGTAGTTGCGGTCGATGTTTTTCTTGAAATAGGTGTAATTGGTCCACGAAAGGGCGAGACCCGTGACAAATATCGACACGATCAAGAGGGGCAGGACCACGAGAAGAAATCTGTAAACAATCCTTTTTCTGACGGGATGTTTCATGAATCTTCGTGCCGTATGGTAGTGCCTGGGAGGCATCTGACGCCGGGTCCGATGCGAACAATGTGCATATTAGAGTACTTGCAGAAGGTTGTAAACAGGCATGGCCGGCGGGCAGTCGGCAGTCCGGGACTCAGCAGGAGCCTGTCTCTGAAATGCCTCGCATTCAGGGCGGGGGGCCGGACGGGAAACGGCAGTCATCCTGGAGGGGCATGCGAAGCGACTGCCGAGCGGAAAAGGCGGCGGCGCCATTGGGTCAGGAAGAACGCCGACAGCATGAAGACAAGGCCAGGGACGGCAACGATCTTTGCCGACCACGCGTGTACCAGGGCGGCACCCCCAAGGGTGGTGGTCAGATAGACGCCTCCCCTGGAAACGGCGAGAAGGGACATGGTGTTGCCCAGGTGGTTCCTGGCACTTGCCTTCTGAATGAGGGTCTCGAGCAGTACGTGTACCAGTGTGAGGCCGCAGCCGAAAACGGCCATGAGAAGCGTCATCTGGACGACGGACGTGACACTGTTCAGGGCCCCCATGGCGCCGGCCAGGAGGAGGAAGGTGATCGACAGAACGGCGCGGCCTTCCATGTTCCTGGCACATGCCGCAACGAGGAAGGTGGACAGGCAGGAGCCTGCCTGAAACCCCGAAAGGATCAACCCCCAGCCCGCCACGTCCACACCCATTGCTTCCCGTGCCAGCAGGGGAAGCCCGAAATTGAGCATGCCCCCCCCGGCAAGGGCCAGGGCAAAGACCGTGAAGCAGAACGGCAGACCCGGTTGGTTCCGGAACGGGTGACCGAGCCGCGACAATGCTTGGCGCCATGGCGCCTCAGCCCGTCGTTGGGAGGCTGCGGCGCCGGAAGGGGTGGGAGATTCAGGCAGTGCGCTTACGCAGTGGACCGTCAGTGCGAAAAGAAAGCCGGCCGTCAGGAGGGCGGCCGTCGGCCCCGCTGCCCGCACGAGACGGCCGACGATCCAGGGCCCCGCCACCCCGGCTGCCAGGGAGACCCTTTCGTTGAGTGCGTTGAAGGAAAAGAGCTCCCCGTTCGGCACCACCGTGGGGGTCAGCGAAAGGCGTCCGATATGGAAAAAGAGGGAGCAGAGTGTGAAGCCAAAGTAGGCGGGAAAGACGACCCACGGGTCGGGTCCCAGGCACAGCATTCCGGCCAGCAGGCACCTGGTCAGGCCTATGTGAAGCAGCCACCTCCTGGCACCCGACCGGTCGATCCACCATCCGGCAAGGGGGCTGAGAACGATGGACGGGACCTGCTGCACCACGCACAGGAGGAAAAGATTCTGCACAGCGCCTCCCGATCCGAAAACCAGAAGGCCCATGAGGGTGAGCTGGACGCATTGGTTGCCCAGGTCCGACAGCAGCTCGGCCCATATGATGCGGTGCTTTGGACAGATACCGCCCCTCCCTTCACGCGGCTTGCCTCAGGGCCACGGGTCTTTTGTCCGGCAAGGCCGCGGCGGCCTTTTCCCTGATATGGTGTTCTAGGAGAAACCGGTAGGTGTCGTAGCGGCAGTCGATCCCGTCAAAATCGTTCTCCCCGATGAGGGCCTGCAAACGGCATCCCCCCCTGCACAAGGGGAGCAGGGCACACTGCCTGAGGCATTTCTCGGGCAGGTTGCGCCGGCGCATCTGGGATTCCGCCACGAAATCCACCCCTGTGGTGACGTGGCCGTAGGCTCTTTCGCCCCCTTGTAGAGAGGGACAAGGAATGATGGACCCGTCCGTATCGAAGACGAAAAGGGATCGAAAATCGGCCATGCAGGAACTGGAAGGTGCCTCCTGGTGGACGGGGAAGCCCCTTTTCCCCGCTTCCCGGGTCAAGAAGACATGTATTCTCGGATCGCCCGGGCCTGCATCGTAAGGGTTTTCCCCCCGCCGCGGCAGGATGGGGGTGAAGACGATGTTCTCGATCCGAAGGCCCCTTTCGGTGAAATCGTCGAGCATTTCGGGGATGCTGAGAAAGTCCAGGGACCCGCTGTCGTATTGACACTCGATGGAAAGGGGGATGAGGCCCGACACGGCGTGCAGGTTCTTCAGTATCGTGTCGTAGGTTTTCCCGTTTCCTGCCGAGGGGCGGAGCCGGTCGTGGACCGCTGCGGGTCCGGCCATGCTCACGCGGACCGAATCCAGGCCGACTTGCCTCATGGCGCGGACGAGATCCGGGGCAAGAAGCGTTCCGTTGGTGGTTACGCAAAAACCGTAGGATATCCCTTTCCCCAGACAGTAATAATACCGTCTTGCGGCGCTTTCCATTATCACCGCCGGATGGAGCAGGGGCTCGCCCCCCAGGTAATCGTCCCGGACGGTTTCGGGGTTCTTCTCGCCCATGGTTTCGATGTAGAATCGGTCCATGGCCCTTGCCGTTTCGGCAGTCATCTCCGCGGGCTCGGGGTCGAGGATGCAGTAACGGCAGCGGTTGTTGCACTTGCGCGTCACGAGGACCTTGGACTTCAAGGCGGAAAAGTCGTGGACCTGCTGCTCTTTCCAGTTTTCGTAGACAAGGGCTTCGTCCACGGCTTCGGGCAGAAGAAAGCCGCTTTCTCGCAGCACGTCCAGGGTTTGGGTGTCTGCCGGGGCTACCGGATCGCTCAGCGCATAGGACCAGGCTCTTTCAGGGATCAGAACAAACCCTGCCGTCATGGTATGATACAGCGCCTTCATCGGTTCGCCCCCGTGTTCCAGGGAAACATCCACGACGAATTGTGATCTCTTCAAGCGGGCCATTTGCAAGGTCTCCTTGTGGGACAGGCCCCGGGGATCCCGAGGGACCCCCGGGGGACCTGTCTCCTTATGGTCCTAGTGGCGGGAGCTGGGGCCGCCGAGACAGCACATCAATCCGGACGTGTTCGGCGTGTAGGTGCCTTTTGCGATGACGACGATCTTCATGTGTTTGTCCCTCCTTTCCGACGATCTGTGATGGTAGGTTTTTGGAGGCGCCTCTCTGGCCCATGGGAGGGTATCAAGATCCGTGCCGGGGAGCCCACTTTCTCTCTCAGCATCGGAACTGTCTGTTTTGGAGTAGAAAATCGTTGGTTGTCCGTTGCGCGGGGTCAGGTGGACCCGAGGGAAAGTGGGAACTTCAGGATGGGGGTTCGATGCTGGGAGCTCCAAGTGCGCACTTGCGGCGAGGGGTCCCTTGATCTTCGTTGCCCCCGGCCTTGGGGTGCTATCGGACACTGCTCTTTCTGAGGCGATGGATTCCCTCGTGGGTGAGGGCGAAGGGCATGGGGATATGGAAGCGTCTCGACATCACGTCGATGGCCGTCTTGTGGAACAGGAAGGCGCCTGGGCAAAGGGAGGCGATCAGAGCATCGGCTTCCTGCAACACGGTTATCTGTTTTCTTGGGTCGGTTTCCCTCAAGGCCCTCTCGGCGAGGCGTTCCACACCGGGGTGGGTGAAACACCCCGCGACGGAACGTGTACGCGGTTCGGAGGACCAGAGCTCGGCGAAGGTTTCCGTATCCCGGTAGACCCCTCGCAACTCGGTGAGCGCGGCCTGGAAGTCCCTGCTTCCGAAGTAGCGACGCTTCATCTCGTCGAAGGCAAGCTCCTGTACCCGGGCCGTGATGCCGATGTCATTGAAGGCGAGCTGCAAGTACCTGGCGACCTGCTTTTCGATCTGGCTTTCCTTGAAAACAAGGAGGGTGAAGACAAACGGCCTCCCCTCCTTGACAAGATAGCGGCCCGCGGCATCCTGGGACCAGCCGGCTTTCCGCAGCAAGTCCAAAGCTTGCCTGGGTGCGTAGGATGCCGCTTCGACCCTCGGGTTGCGGTAGGCAGAATCCACTCCCATGGGGCCCACGGCCACCCGCCCGTACCCCCTGAGCATCTTGTCCACGATATACTGCCTGTCTATGGCCTTGGAAAGGGCGCAGCGCACACGCACGTCTGCGAAGAGGGGGTCCTCCGTGTTGTATAAGAGGATTGTGTAGTAGGGCATCGTGTAGAGATTGAAATAGAACTTGTTCTCCAGCCGTTTCATGATCTGGTAGTTTTTGGGGGCTATTTCCTGGGCGATATCCGTCTCTCCCGAAAGCAGCCGGGTCCAGGTCTTCTCCTTGTCCGGCTCATACGAAAACACCACGGCCTCGATGGATGGCGGTCCGTTGTAATAGGCCGGGTTGGCCTCCAGGACGACCTGCCGCTCTGCCTCTCTGCGTTTGAACTTGAAAGGCCCCGAACCGATGGGACGTTCGCACGGATCGGTCCTTCCCGCACCCTCCCTGGGCACGATCTCCATGTCCCAGATCTTCTCAAGAAAAAGGGGATCGTCCTTTTTCAGGGTCACGCGCAGCGCCTTTCCGGACACCGTCCCTATGTGCTCGATCAGCGCAAGAAGGGAAGGGCGATTGGCACGAAGCACCTTTTCCAGGGAGAAGCGAACGTCTTCGGCGAGCACCGGACGCCCGTCGTGGAACCGGGCATCTTCCCGCAGGTGAAAGGTCCAGGTGAAGCCCTTGGGCTCGTACTGCCAGCGGGAGGCAAGGTCCGGTTTGAGGCTGCCCTTGCTGTCGGGTATGGCGAGGAAGCTATACAAGAGGGGGAACAGATGGCTGGACCCCGAGCCTTCCACCTTGGTCGGGTCCAGAGAGGTAAAAGGGGCGTTCACGTCGTAACGCAGGACGTTCCCGCCCCCCTTTTCCCTTCCTTGCCAGGCACTCTCCTCTATTTCGCAGCCGACGAAAATGGTGCCGGCCACAAGGCAGGACAGCAGGGTTGCCAGGTATCTATGCATTCGCAAGAAACATATCCGAAAGCCGGTATCGGGACTTGTTTGCCTTTTCCGCATTATGGACACAGATCCGGTTCTCTTTCAAGATGGCCAGGTACTTGCCGGCTGTCCCGTACGTGCTTCTCCGTGAGCCGTTCCTGCGGCTGAGAAAAGCGGCGAACTCGGTGCGGGAAAAGGGCTTTCGACTGTTTTTCAGGAGGAACTCGTGGATGGTCTTCAGGGTCGCTCCTTTGACGGCGGTCTCCCAGCATCTTGGCCCGCCTCCGTTGTTGGAGACCGTGGCCCTTCTCAGGGCTCCGAGAAGCTCTTCGTCCCTCACATCGTGCACAAGGGACGCTGCCTTCTGCGGTCGGGACCCGCCCAGCACCTCCTCGGGCAGGTCCCACGGGGTGAGCCTTGGGCCTTGAGACAGGATCACGGCCCTTTGCACGATGTTTTGCAGTTCACGGATGTTGCCGGGGAAAGGGTATTGCAGGAGGGCGTCGAGAAATTCGGGTTCCACATCAGGGACCCTCTTCTCGACTTTCCGCGCGCATTCTTCGGCGAAGTGCCGCACCAGGGCGGGGATGTCTTCGCGGCGTTTTCTCAGGGGGGGCACCTGTATCGTGATGACGTTGAGACGATAATACAGATCGTCTCTGAACCACCCCTTGTCGATTCCTTCCCTCAGATCCTTGTTGGTGGCGGCAATGACGCGCACGTCCACCTTGATGCTGCTCGCGCCGCCCACCCTTTCGAATTCCCTTTCTTGCAGCACGCGCAGCAGTTTGGCCTGGAGGGTCGGGGACATCTCGGAAACCTCGTCAAAAAAAAAGTACCCCCGTTGGCCCGCTCGAACCGTCCCCTTTTCATGGAAGCGGCGCCCGTGAAGGCCCCCTGTTCGTGGCCGAACATCTCGCTTTCCCACAGTCCGGGGGCCAGGGCCGCGCAATTGAGTGGGAGAAAGGGCCCCCCGCTGCGACGACTGCTGCGGTGCAAGGCCCTTGCCACGAGCTCTTTTCCGGTACCCGTCTCACCCCTTATCAGCAGCGGCACGTCGGTGGGCCCCACGGCCGCGATCAACTTCCGAATTTCCGTCATGGCCTCGCCGTTTCCGACCATCCTGGGGACAAGGCCGTGCCAGGAAACCCCATGTGACGCCATACGCACCTCCCGTTCCTCATTCACACCCCCGGCCTTGAGCCTCGGGAGAGAACCGCGGGCCGGGGGCGAAGACGCAAAGCCGATCCCTGCAGGAGATTAGAAGGTGCAGCGCAGCCCCGCTTCGACCCATCGATCCGGCTGGGGAAAAACAGCGCGGTACAGGTAGGTCGTGTTCGCCACGTTGTGGACGGCCCCAAAAAAGACCGGGGCGCCCAGGCTGGTGGGTACAGGCAGCCGCACCTGCAGGAGATAGTCAAAAAGGAAGACTTTATCGCGGGTTTCAGGAAAACTGGAATGGTGATCCATGTATTTGCCCACCAGGCAGTGGGTCAAATCTCCATGGGTGTAAGCGACCGACACATTGTGAACGGCTCTGGGGATGTCTTTGAGATCCTTGCCGGCTTTCTCGTCTCTGACCTGGAGCGCGCTGCCGGTCACGGAAAACGCAAGCCCCATGTCCAGCGATGCCCGCAGACCCCATTCCACCCCTTGCCTGGTTACCTCGTCCACGTTCTCGTAACGAAGGGTGTCGGTGTTGAACCGTATCAGGTCCTCCACACCGGCACGAAACCCGTTCAGCTCCAGAACAAGAAACGGATACACACGCCACTGGCCCCCTGCTTGCACGTTCACCGCCGTTTCGGGCTTCAGGTCGCGATTGCCGAACCGGGGATCGTGCAGCCAGGCTGCGGGAGGGGCCGAGAAGCCCGACGCGACCTGGGCGCGGATCAGGGTGTCCCGTTGATCGAATCGATACACCGCACCTGCGCAGGGGCTCCATCGGGGCGGAAAGTGCGCGTTGTCGTCGTACCGGATGCCCCCGTTGAGGGTGAGCCGGCCCAGGGTGAAGGTGTCACCCAGGTGCAACGCCCAGTTGCGTGTCGCGTACTCACGGGTGAAGAAGGCCCAGTCGTACCTTCCCCAGTCCTGGTCGAAACCGAGGGTGAGCGTATGCACGGTGCCGGTGTCCAAACGCATACGGGCGCTTGTTCCCCATGTTTCGTCCACATAGTCGTTGTAGAGCTCCCTGCGGTCGCTGTAGACGTCGTCGATCCGGTTCCGGAAACGGTGGTGCCGCCCTTCCAAGGTGACGTGGAGGTCCTGCTCGGGGCTCGTCTCAAAAAGCAGCCTCTGGTAGGTCCGCCTGCGGCGGTTGTCATCCCAGAAATCCGGAGCGTCGGTAACCGGATCGGCGTTTCGGCCTTCATCGTAGCTGCAGGCAAAGTCGAAACGGTTCCAAGGGTCGGGACGGAAGTCGACTCTTGCATAGACGGCGTCCTGCCTGTACTGCGTGTGCTCCATGAAGCCGTCGCTGCGGTCGTGGACCAATGAGACGAGCGCTCCGAAGCGCTCCGATGTGAAGCTTGCCCCACCGGCGCTCTTGAAGGTTCCAAACTCGCCGTAGGAGCCTTTCGCATGCAAGCGGTAAGGCCGGCGTCGGTCCGGCGACCTGGTGATGATGTTGATCACGCCGCCGAGGGCGCTGCCCCATGCCGCCGAGGCCGTGCCCCTGTAAATCTCTATCCTGTCGATGGCATCCAGGGGCAGAGACGACAGATCCGTGAGAGGGTTGGCGAGCTGGTTGAGGGCAACTCCGTCCTGATACACCCCAACGTGTCTCGTTTCCGAGCCCTGGAGCCGGGCCACTGCCTGGCTGCCCAGCCCCCCGCTGAACTCCACATGGACCCCGGAGACGTATTGGAGCACCTCGGCCACATTGGATACGGGCATACGCGCCATCTGTTCGGATGTGATCACCGTCACCGGGGCCGTGACCTGTTCCACGGGAGTCCGGGTCCTTGTGGCGGTCACCACCACTTCGGGCAATTCCCGGGCCTCGGGAGAGGACGTCTGAGGCTCCGCCTGGCCATGCCCTATTCCCAGGATCAGGAGGACCAGGCACAGAGAAAGGGTGGGCCTACATCTCGCAGTCATCGTTCATTTCGTAAGCCTTGAGTTTTTCGCCAAGGGTCTTGCGGCTTATTCCCAGCAGCTCTGCAGCCCTTGTCTTGTTGCTTTGGGTGCGCTTGAGAGCCAGCTCGATGAAGAGCTTTTCCGCATCCCTCAGGTTCAGGTCGGACGCGCCCTGGTACTGCTTCACGCCGAAGGGAAGCTGGGCGGTGGTTATGACGGGTCCCGGACAGGTTATCACCCCTCGCTCGATGACATTTATGAGCTCGCGCACATTTCCCGGCCATTCATAGTCTCTGAGCAGGATCATGGCGTCTGCCGATATTTCCCTCACGGGGCGGCGGTAAGCCTCGGAGAACCTTTGCAGATAGAACGAAGCCAGCAGGGGGACGTCTTCCTTTCTCTCTCTCAAGGGGGGGATCTGGATCGTGTAAACGTTGAGGCGATAGTAAAGGTCCTCTCGGAACCGGCCTGCGACGATTTCGGATTCCAGGTTCCGATTGGTGGCCACGAGAAGGCGAAAATCCGAATAGATGGGAGTGATCCCTCCCACACGCATGAAGGTCTTGGTCTCCACCACCCTGAGCAACTTGGACTGAAAAAACGGCGGCGCCTCGCTGATTTCATCGAGAAAAAGGACGCCGCGGTGCACCACGTCGAAAAGGCCTATCTTCCTTTCGAAGGCGCCTGTGAAGGCGCCCTTTTCGTGCCCGAACAGTTCGCTTTCCAGGACACCCGGGGCGAACTCGTTGCAGTTGACCGCGAAAAACGGCTTGCTGCGCCTCTCGCTGTACTGGTGGATGGCCCTGGCGACCAGTTCCTTGCCCGTGCCCGTTTCCCCCCGTATGAGGACCGTGACGCCGAGGCCCGCCACCTCCTTTATGGCCCCCACCACGGTCTTGATCCCTTCCGATTGTCCGATGATGGTCACCGGGTCCCTTATCTGCAGGGAGCGCTCCTTGCGCAGGGTTGCGAGTTCCTTGAGCATCTGCCGCTTGGCCAGCGCCTCTCTGACGGTGGCCCAGATAAGGTCCAGTTTGTTGTCGATGGGCTTTTCGAAATAATGAAAGGCCCCACGCTTCACGGCCTCTATGGCCTCTTGGGTGGAACCGTAGGCGGTGATCAGTATCATGGGGGTTTCGGGGGAGATGTCCTGCACCTTGTTGAAAAGCTCTATTCCGCTCATACCCGGCATGCGCACGTCGGAGAGTATGAGGTCCACGGGCTGCGTCCTGAGGATTTGCAGGGCTTGCTGTCCCGAGGAGAGGGGGGTGATGTCCAGCCCCCGCGCCCCTTCCAGGTTTGGAAACAGCTCCAGGAAGGCTTCATTGTCGTCCACGAGGAGCACCTTCGGCTTGTCGCTCATGGGGATGGAATTACCAAATACGATCGTCTCTGTCTATAAGGCCCGGAAGGGCTGCATTTTCAAGGTGTGTAAAAACGTTACACTTCCACTGTGGGAAAAAGGCACGAAGTGTAACCTTTTGTTACAGTGCCGGAACAACGCCGGTTGGGCACGAAAATTTACCAATAATCATGAAGTGTTACAAAAGCCACTCGAGGGCCGATCTTGGTATCCATATTGCACTCTTATCAAGGGTTTAAGGATGTGCCCTTTGTCCGGCGCACCGGAGCGGCGGACGGGGCCGATAAAGGCGCCGGTTCCGCCTGCCCGGGTTGTTGCCCGAGGTCGCCTCTGCCGTGGGCGGTTTGGAGGGCCAAGCAGGTTTTGGGCGCGGTCGTCAACACAGGTGGATAAAAGGTGTGGTGGATGGGTATGCTTCTACGGTCCCACAACGTGGGAAAAAAGTCCAGGAAACCTGAAAGGCGTTTGCGCCCGTGTCGGTGCAGGAAGGCCGGAACGAGTGGGCGCAGCCAGGGGATGCGAAACAGGTCTTGTGCGCGCTGCAAGGCATTGGTACAGGCCGGGCGGGAGGTCTTTTCGGAGATGGAGGCCCTCCGGGAGGTGGAAAAGGCCCTGAGAGAGGAGTTGGAGAAGTACAGATTCGTCGTGGAAAATGCCAGGGACGCCGTGGTCATCCTGCAGAACGGTGTGGTGAAGTTCTCCAATCAGAAGGCCGCGGAGATGGCCGGCTGTCCGGCCGAACAGATGGCAATGACCCCCATCACGGACCTCGTGCATCCGGAAGACCGAAACAGATTACTGGGGCTGATGACCAACCACCCGAAAGCGGAAGGGGGGGTGGGAACCTGCGTTTTTCGTCTGAAGCAAGGAAACCGTGAGGACCGCTGGTTCCATTGCCACAAGGTCCCCATAACGTGGGAAGGAGAGCCTGCCACTCTCAGCTTCCTGTCGGACATAACCCGGCACAAGAGACTGGAAGCGCAGATCCGGCAGGCCCAGAAGATGGAGGCCATGGGAACCCTTGCAGGGGGCATCGCACACGATTTCAACAACATCCTGGGAGCCATCATCGGCTACACGGAACTGATGCTTTTCGACATACCCGAGGATACCCGCGTTCGCACCACCCTCAAACATGTGCTGGAAGCCGGCTACAGGGCCAAGGATCTCGTGAAGCAGATCGTGGCGTTCAGCCGACAGAGCGAACAGGAATTCCGGCCGGTGAAGATGAGTCTCGTGATCAAGGAGGCCCTGAACCTCTTGCGCGCGTCCCTTCCCACAACCATCGCAATCGTGCAGGACATCCCCTCGGACCTTCCCCTCGTGAAAGGGGATTCCACCCAGATCCACCAGGTCCTCATGAACCTGTGCGCCAACGCGGCACACGCCATGCGGGTCGGGGGCGGAACCCTTCAGTTGGGCCTCGGGGTGATCGACTACACGCCGGAGTCGGTGGCCATTCTGTCCGATTTGCAACCGGGCCGGTACGTACGGCTGGAAGTGAGCGACACGGGACACGGGATGACACGCGACACAGTCGATCGTATTTTCGATCCTTTTTTCACCACCAAGGAGAAGGGCCAGGGAACGGGTATGGGGCTCAGCGTGGTGCACGGCATCGTGGAAAGCCATGGGGGCGCCATAACCGTTTACAGCGAACCGGGCCGGGGCAGTTCGTTCCACGTGTACCTGCCCGCCCTGGAAGGGGGAGAGGAGGCGCACCGGGAACCGCTGGGGCCCGTGCCCGGAGGCACGGAGTCCGTTTTGTTCCTGGACGACGAAAAGGCCTTGGTGGAAATGGGAAAACAGCTTCTTGAGCGTCTGGGTTACACGGTGGTCGGCAGAAGCAGCTCCATAGAAGCCCTGGAGGCATTCAGGGCCCAGCCCGACAAGTTCGATTTGGTCATCACCGACATGACCATGCCCCACATGACCGGAGACGCACTTGCCCGGGAGCTGATGCGGATCCGGCCGGCAATACCCATTATCCTGTGCACGGGCTTCAGTGAGCAGATCAGCGAAGAGAAGGCCGCTGCCATGGGCATCAAAGGGTACATCATGAAGCCGCTGGTCATCCGGGAACTGGCGCAGGCGATACGAAAGGCGCTGGACCCCACGGTGACTGGGGTGGTCTGAGAGTTCGGTCACCGAGTCCTCAGCGTCCCCAGGATGGCCGCGCCGTAAAGGCAACGGTTCCCTCCCTGCGTTGTCGAGCACAAAGGGACCTTCCTGCACGTTCTCCAAACGGGCAAGCCCTGCCCGACGACTCCCTTTCATTGTTTAAAAAGCTGAAGACCGGGAAAGCCGGGATGCCCGAGCCCACCTACGGAGCTTATGACGGTCCTTTCATCCTCAAGGCTGCACCGGAGAAGACAAAGATCCTCGAAGCGGGGCATGGGAATTTTCCGTGCATCATGGCCGGCGGTATGTTAGTCGATAAAGAAGGGCTCTCATCCGGTGTTGCCCGGGTGCTCCCGGGCCATGGTTCATCGCTTTCCTGGGAGCGCGGGCATCGTGCCCGCACCCCAAAAAATCGGGCGAGCCGCCCGCGCTCCCAGGCACCAGCAAACGGTCAACTGCCTCGTTTACCTCGAAAGGCAAAGTGCTCCTGTCGGGCCTAGCTGGCCTGCCGGTCCTCCTCTTGGCCCGGCACCCGGTAACACCGGATGCGCTAATGGGGATTGTCACCCGGTGTGAGATCCAATGCGACCCGCAGGGAAATAGCCGTCATGAAAGCCAGTGCTCATCGTGACAAATGGGAGGCGCCGAACCCGGAGAAGCCACGCTGGCCTGAAGGGCTCTCCCATCAAAATGCAGGGCAAGGGCCCTTGCCCCACGTATTGGGTAGAGGGAGCAACCGGCCGATTTTTCACACGGAAGATCGGGAGTCACAGCACCACGTAGAAAGGAGGTGATGCCCGAGGAGAGAGGGGGGAAGTTGCGACGTCCTTACATTGCTGCACCGACGACAAGGAGGCAAGATGAGGAGAAAACTCGTTTGGTCTATGGTGGGCGGTTTGGTGGTGGCCTTGGCTCTGGCGCCATCTGTGCGTGCGTTTGCAAGTGAGACGAAACCTTCACGACCGCAGAAACAAGCTTCAGCGGGCGAGGCGCCCAGGTACGGCGGAGTGTTTGTGGAAGCCGTGGCGCCTGAGCCCCTCTACTTTGATGAGAGCTTCAGCTTGGCGCACAACGCAAGAAGCTTGGAGCTCACGAACGAAGAAATGATGATAGGAGACTGGGCCAAAGGTCAGGCCGGCACGGGTGAAACCCTATGGGTCATCAACATGATGGAGAGTCAAGATGTGATGGCCGGGTGCCTGGCCGAAAGCTGGGAACTGGTCGACGGGACGACCATCGTGTTTCACATCCGCAGGGGAGTGCACTTCCATGACAAGCCTCCCACCAACGGGAGGGAGATGACCTCCGACGATGTGGCCTTTTCCTTCAGGCGCCAATTGACCGCCAAGACAGCCTACCACCGATCCGCTTATGCGTGGGAAACCCATCTAACCGGGCCTCCTGATGAATCGATAACGGCACCTGACAAGTGGACGGTGGTGGTAAAGACGGCTCCCGGAAAGACGGGAAGGATATGGGAGATCCTCTGCGAATTCCTCAAGATAGTGCCGCGTGACGCGGTGGAGCATTACGGGAATCTCGGAGATTGGAAGCACTGCATCGGCACAGGTCCCTTCGTCATTTCAGATTACGTGCCCGGAAGCTCCCTGTCCTTTGAAAGGCACCCAAACTACTGGATGAAGGACCCCATCCATCCCGAAAACCGGCTGCCCTATCTCGACGGTGTCAAATGGCTCTTCATCGCGGACCCGGCTACCAGGATGGCCGCGTTACGGACGGGCAAAATCGACCGGATGGGCGTTACCTGGGAAGATGCGGCGACCCTGAGAAGGACCAACCCTGAACTGCCTTACTTGCGGTACTGTCCGGGTTATGCCATGGCCATCTACCTGCGATGCGATCGGTCGGATTTGCCGACCCATGATGTCAGGGTTCGGCAGGCCCTGAACATGGCGGTGGACAACAAGGCAATAGGCGACAGTTACTACGGCGGGAATGCGCAGATACTGACGTACCCCATCGCCAACATAGCGGAATGGAAGGACGTCTACCGATCCCCCGAGCAGTACGGGGGCATCATAAAGGAAATGTTCGAGTACCATCCGGAAAAGGCGAAGACGCTGCTGGCCGAAGCGGGCTATCCCAACGGATTCAAGCTGTCGGTGATCACGGAGGCGGCCTATGTCGATTTGCTGTCCATAGTGAAAGCCAATTGGGCCAACGTGGGTGTTGACCTGGATATTCAGGTAAGAGAATCGGGTGTGTATACTACCATGGGACAAAAGAAGACCTATGATGCCTATATGAAAATCACTGATGGCAACTTGATTTTCAAGGCAATCTATACGGATCCGGAGAACAGTTGGAACTTCAGCCAGATAAACGACCCGAAGATCAACGCCCACTTCAAGGAGGTGACCGCCACCTATTTTGACATGGCCAAGGCCAAGAAGAGGGAGCGGGCCATCGCCCCGTACAAGCTGGAACAGGCCATCATGGTGCAGATGCCGGGCTGGTACAGCTATACCTTCTGGCAGCCACGGGTCAAGAATTACCATGGTGAAGAGGTGGTGGGTTATCAAAATGTGCTGCAACACGTCAGGTGGGTCTGGATTGACCAGACTCTCAAGTAGACGAAATGCGGAAATGCGGAAATGCGGAAATGCGGGGATGCGGGGATGCGGAAATGCGGAAATGTCGCCTATAGGCATCATCTTGCCGCTGATTACGGGGACGCGAGGGATGTTTTGCCCAGGGCGACAGTCCCTGGCCAAAGCGCCGGGTGGCGCGGGGTGGCGACTGACAGGCGACTGACATTGGTATGCACCGGCCAGTGCACCCTCCCGAACATAGCCTGAGTAAAATGTGCTTACCCATTTCGGCTTAGGGCTGTTTTGGATAAGGGCCGTCGATACTCTGAACGAGCTTTTGACCGCCGGGAGTTTTTCCAGGTACCTCGAGATAGTCTTCCGCTATGTTCTTCAGGTTTTTGACATTCCGAAAGAGGAGCTTGGGCAGTTGGTGACCAGGGCAGTCAAGCCGGATGTCAAGGAGTTCATCATGACCACCTACGAACAACTGAAAGAGGAAGGCAGGCGGGAAGGGGAGCAGAAAGGGAAGCAGGAGGGGGCAAACTCTGTGTTGGCCCAACTGGTTGCGAAGAAGTTTCGGGCCGATCCGGAAGACCTGGTGCCCCTGATCGAGAAGCTCAGTGGAGCCCAACAAGAGGAGTTGATCGAAAGGGTTTTTGGCATCGCCAAGCCTTGAAAACGTAATAGAATGGCTCAAAGAGACGGGACAGAATTGAATGCGGAAATGCGGGGATGCGGAAATGCGGGGATGCGGGGATGCAAGATTTGAGGGATAGGGCATGAAATATACGCGGTTTGAGGACTTGCCGTGCTGGCAGAAGGCGAGGGAGTTGTGCCAGGCGGTGTTTGTGCTCATCTGTTCGGGGCCGTTGTCAAAGGATTTTGGGCTGAAGGATCAGATTTGGCGGGCTGCCGGATCTGTGATGGATAATATTGCAGAAGGGTTTGATGACTATTCGAAAAGGGAGTTTTTGAAGTTTTTGGGGTATTCGTTGAGATCCTCGAGTGAGGTTCAATCGCAGTTGTATCGTGCGTTGGATTGTAAGTATATCGATCAGGGACAATTTGACAATGTGTATAAGGTTGCTGAGGAGTGCAACATTCAAATTAAAAGCTTTATGAAGTGCATGAGAAGTAGAGAGTGAAGAAATGCTGAAATGCTGAAATGCTGAAATGCTGAAATGCGGGAATGCTGAAATGCGGGGATGCGGGGATGCTGCGATGCTCGGATGCTCGGATGCTCGGATGCTGAAATGGCGAAATGGCGGGATGGCGAAATGGCGGGATGCGGAAATGCAGGGATAATAAACATAAGGTAAACCCCCGGCTCTGCCGGGGGACTCACAAAGTTTGACAGTTCCGGGAATATCGAGGGAAGCTC
>ENA-OSEO01002401-OSEO01002401.1-sediment-metagenome-genome-assembly--contig:-NODE-2401-length-26756-cov-5.866374_pt1 | contig 26756 bp, 26 predicted proteins | sample MGYA00237883_ERZ534232 | MGnify/ENA metagenome assembly ERZ534232
GCGACGGCTCGACACTGACGGTCATCGACAGCCCTTACGGTCGAATCGGCTCCGTGATCTGCTGGGAGAACTACATGCCCATGCTCCGGATGGCGATGTACGCGAAGAACGTGGCCCTCTACTGCGCGCCCACCGCGGATGATCGTGACACCTGGTTGCCCTCCATGCAGCATATCGCGCTTGAGGGTCGCTGCTTCGTGCTGACGGCTTGCCAGTTCCTGAAAAAGAAGGACATTCCGAAGACCGTGCGTGTCTCCCTTGGCGAGTCGCCGCACGCCGTGCTGATGCGCGGCGGAAGCGCCATCATCAGCCCCTTCGGCAAAGTGCTCGCAGGTCCCCACTTCGAGGGCGAAACCATTCTCACTGCAACCCTGGATCTCAATGACATCGGCCGCGGGAAGTTCGATTTCGATGTCGCCGGTCATTATAGCCGGCCGGACGTCTTTCAGTTGATGGTCAATGAGGCGCCGGCGAGGCCGGTTATGATCAGGGAAGGCAAATGACCTGCCTAAATTGGGTTGCAGCGGCGGGGCCGCAAATAAGCCGCCCCTGAAGAAGCCGTTCGACAGGAAAGGATGAAGCTTTGAAGAGGATCCTATCGGCGACCTTTGCGTCGGGCTTGTGGATAGGACTTTCGGAGTTCCTCAGGAACGAAGTCATATTCAAGCGTTACTGGCTGGATTGGTAGGCGGATATGGGGCGACCCTTTCCGTCTGCACCCGTCAACAATGCGCTGTGGGCAGTATGGAGTTTCCTTCTTGCCGCGTGCATTGCTTTTCTCTCACAAAAGCTGACCATAGCGCAGACAATTGCAATCGCTTGGATCTTTGCATTTGTGATGATGTGGATTGTCCTGTGGAACTTGAACGTTCTTCCGCTCGGCCTGCTTCCTATGGCAGTGCCGTGGAGTATCGGGGATGTCGGCGTAGCCGCACTCATCACAAGGAAGAAGATGTGAAGAACCTGAAGATGGAGCAAATTTTCACCCCCCCCATTGGGCGAACTGCCGGGGAGAAAGAGCAGATTCGCAGAAAGTCAGGGAAGTCTGTCGCTTCTTATCCGTAACCCAGTTCGGCGAGGCGCTCCTCGCTGATTCCGATGGCGTGGGCGATCTCGTGCACCACGGTGATTTCGATCTCTTCTTCAAGTTCTTCGACGGTCGTGCACATCTCCTCTAAGGGCTCCTGGAAGATGAAGATGGTGTCGGGAAACTCAGGAGGGGAGGTGACGGATCTCTCAGCCAGGGGGACACCGTAGTAGATGCCGAGGAGCGGTTCGCCGGGGGGGAGGTCCATCTCCTCCAGCATCCTGCTGGAGGGTCTTTTGCGAACGGAGATGACGATGTTGTCGAGATGCTGTCGGATCTCTTTCGGGATGCGGCGGATCGCTCTCTTTACGATCCTGTCGAACTCCTTGTTCCTCAGCTTCATGTTTCTCCGACTCCCCGAGGAAAACGTGGCTGGTTGTTACGCTGCCAGGCTCAGAGTTTCATGCCTGTGACGATCCCCACGCCTATGATTTTGTGATCTTCTGTTTTCACCTCCACCTGTGCAACGACCGTCTTGGAGGTTTCTTTAATCAAACTCGCCTCGGAAATGATCCGTTGACCCGGTATAGCCATGGAAATGAAACTGAAGCTGGTCTGAATATTTACGGCCCCTTTCTCTATGACGCTCCCCAAGGCTCCTACCGTGTGGTCGGCCAGCGACCATATGGCTCCCCCATGCACGGTTCCAAGCCAATTGAGGTGCCTCTCATCGAGATCAAGCTCTGATTTTGCGTATCCATAAGAAAGGTCGGTGATTCGAAACCCGAGCGCTTTGGCAAATTGCGAATTGTTATTCAAGCGCTTGAGATGATTCAGTCGGTTCTCGCTTGTTTTGCTTTCTTCATCCATGGTCATCCCGCATTCAGAAGGAAAAATAACGCCTGTTTTTAGGGAGAAGGAGCCAGGTGTCCCGTATGGCGCGAGGGACCGTCGGATTTTTTCAAGAAGAAAACCATCTCTTGTTTCTCTTGTAATGTTTTACTTCCTTGAAGCTCTTCCGTCGGCCCTTATCCCTCAAACCCAGATAGAATTCCTGGACATTGCGGTTTTCGAGAAGCGCCTTGGCAGTGCCGTCCAGAACCACTCTCCCATTTTCCATCACGTATCCATAGGATGCGATTCTAAGGGTCAGATTTGCGTTTTGTTCCACGAGAAGGATGGTTGATTTCATGTCCTCGTTGATCCGTCTGATAATGGCAAAGAGTTCCCGGGCAATGAGGGGAGCAAGGCCGAGAGATGGCTCGTCCAACAAAAGAAGCTCGGGTCGGGACATCAGGGCACGGCCTATGGCCAGCATTTGCTGCTCCCCTCCGCTCATGTAGCCGGCGATGCTCTTGGATCGTTGCCTCAGGATGGGAAAGTATACGCAACATCGCTGGATATCCTGATCGATTTTCTTTCTGTTCTCGCTTGTGTACGCGCCCGCTAAGAGGTTTTCTTCCACCGTTAGTTCATCGAAGATCCGGCGGCCTTCAAAGACCTGTGCAATGCCCATCCTGACGATTTGATCCGGTTCCATTGAAGTGATGTTCCGGTCTTTGAAGAGGATTGCTCCCCGCGTCACTTTGCCATTTTCAGATTTTAGGAGCCCCGTGATCGCCTTGATGGTTGTGCTCTTCCCTGCCCCGTTTCGGCCCAAAAGGCAGACGACTTCACCTGCATCGACATTCAGGGAGACATCGAAGAGGATATGACTCAGACCGTAAAAGGTGTGGATCCCCCTTACCTCAAGCATCAGCTTCCTCCCATATAGGCCTGTTGGACCTGCTCGTTTTGTCTGACCTCGTCCGGCGTCCCTTCGATGATCGTTTTTCCCTGCTGCATGACCATGATGCGGTCGGCCATGGAGAACACGATGTCTATGTCGTGTTCGCAAAACAAAAGGGTCAATCCCTGCTCAACCGCCAGCCGTTTCACAAGCGCCATGGTTGCGCTGGTTTCTTCCGCGGACATGCCGGCCGTAGGCTCATCCAGGATGAGGAACTCCGGTTTGTTGCCCAGGGCGATGGCGATCTCCAGGATCTTCTGGTCTCCCTGGGACAGCGACCCTGCTATTTTCTGCGACTCGCTCAACAGCCCCACGTTTTCAAGAATATGGCGTGTTTCAGCCACCAGGAGGTTTTTGGCCGGTCTGAACAGATGAAGACTGCGGTTGTGCTGAGACAATACGGCCACCTGCACGTTCTCAAAGACCGTGAGCCTGGGGAAAATATTGAGCAGCTGAAACGAACGGGCGATTCCCTTCTTGCAGATGGCGTATGGAGGCAGACCGGTGATATCCTCACCTTTGAAGACTATCTTTCCGCTGTCGGGTTTCAGGTGTCCGGTAATGAGGTTGAAAAGGGTGGTCTTGCCGGCCCCGTTGGGGCCGATGACCGCCACAATCTTCCCCTTTTCGACCGCAAGCTCGGCGCCGTTCACGGCCCTGAAGTCGCCGAATGAATTCCTTAAATTCTCGACGCGCAGCATCTCCTACGCCTCCCTTTCCACAACCGCTTCCTTGTGCGGCTTCACTTTCTCTAAAATATATCCCCACACGCCCTGGGGGAGAAAGAAAATCAGCAGGGCCAGGATGATTCCCAGGATAAGGGTCCAATACTCCGTCTGCATCCCGATGAACGATCTCAGGGACAGCATGAGCGCGGCCCCGATAATCGGCCCTGCAAACGTGAACCAGCCGCCCAAAAGGCACATAATGAGGATCTCAAGCGACAGGACCCAGAAGAGGAGGTCAGGAAATACGGAGCCTTCAAGGACCACAAAAAGGACCCCGGCAACCCCGGCAAAAAAACTGGCGATCACAATGGCGAACAGCTGGTGGCGCTTGACAAACACGCCGATGGCCTCACATCGCTGGGCATTGTCTCGAGCGGCCTGGAGCGTAATGCCGAACGGCGAACTTAAGATAAAAAAAAGGGCGATGATGGAAAGTGTAAAAACAATCAGTATGAAATAGTAGGAGTTATGTATTCCTGACAGGATGTCTGGCATGGGAATCCCGTGTATGCCGTCGTCCCCGCCTGTAAAATCATACCACCTGAAGGCCAGGGCCCAGAGAAGAGATCCCAGCGAGATCTGTATCATTGCAAAATAGAGCTGTCGCAGTCGGATGCAGATCAGCCCGATGATGAGACCTGCCAGGGCTGCTGCAAAAGGGGCCAAAATAAAGCATATCCACTGGGGAAGTCCTGTTTTTGTGATCAGCAGTGCAATGGCATAGGCCCCTACCCCGTAAAAAACCCCGTGATGGAATTGGAACAGCCCCCCAAAGCCGACCACCAGGTTGAGGCTCATAGCCAAAAGGGCCATTACCAAAATCGAGGCGATCAGATAGAGATAAAACCGCGGCATGAAATACGGCAGGATCAGCATCACTGCGAGCAGGCCGGCCAGGGCTGAGAGCGATCCCTTGTGAATCATTCCTTTAAACATGTGTGCCTCCGATTACCAAACCGATTTCAGCAGACCCCTGGGCCAAAATATCAGGACAATAACCACTGCCACGTATGGGAAAATAATGGCAAACTGCGGCAGGAGCATCACGCCGAGGGAATGGGTGATCCCAAAGATGAGCGCCCCCACCAGGGCGCCCCAGATATTCCCGAGCCCGCCGATCACCACGATCAGAAATGCCTCCATGATAATGGCATGATCCATCCCCAGGGTAAGGCCCATGGTGGGGGCCACCAGGGCCCCGCCGAGGCCGGCCAGAAAGCAACCGATCACAAAGGCGGTGCAGAACACCCAGCTCACATTGATGCCCAGTGCCCCTACCATCATCCTGTCAACAGCGGCCGCTTTTGAGATCTTCCCCACCCGGGTTTTGTTGACAAACAGCCAGAGGCCAAATCCCACCACAGGCCCAATGACCAGAAGGAATAGATTGTATGTGGGAAACGGCTGCCCGAGTATCATGACCGAACCCTTGAGGATGTCGGGGGCCGTCACAGACTTGTATTCCACCCCCCAGAAAAGCTTTACCATATCGCCCAGAATGAGCATGAGGGCAAAGGTAAACAGGAGCAGCATGAGGTGTTCTCTTTCATAGAGATGGCAAAACAGGGCCCGTTCGGCTGCAAAGCTCACTAAAGCCACAAACAGGGGGGCGAGGATCAGAGACAACCAGAATCCCAGGGATCCGCCCACAACCGTGTTGACCGTGAATGCCGCAAAGGCCCCGATCATATACAGGGAGCCATGGGCCACATTGGGAACCCTCAGAACGCCGAGGATAAGGCTCAGCCCGGCTGCGATAATAAACAAGATCATGGATCGACTCAGCCCGACCAGCAACTGCACGGCGAGCTCAGACAGACCGTATGCTGACGCAGTGTCCACGTCGCCTCCTATTTCCAAATCAAACGAGTGCCTGGCAAAAAACCCCGCTCAGTCACAATTGCCAATTGGGGAATTGCGAATCCCCAATTGATGGAACAAAATTTCCCTCTACATGCTTTTCCAGGTTTTCGTGCTGGCATAAACTGCCGCCAAAGACTGGGGCCTGAGAGAGAACGCCTCCCGGCCCCGTCAATGGACTGCTATTTGTTGCCCCGCGCCTTTTTGATTTCTTCGCAGGACGGCAGGGTTTCAGACCCTGGGATGGTTTCAATGTCCGCGGCGATGAGGAAAGGATAATCAGGAGATTTTTTGGTCACTCCCATGAACATGGGAAGTTCTGCCTGATGATCGCAGGCCCGCATTTTTATGGGACCTACCGGACTGTCGACAGTGAATCCCTCTAATGCGTCAATCAGCTTTTCGGTATCGATCTTTCCTGCCTTTTCAAACCCCTTGATGATGTACTGGGCCGTCAGATAGCCGTAAAGGGCCCCCACCCTTGGATACCGCTTGTAGGCTGCCTGAAACTCCTTCACAAATGCCTCATTTTCAGGGGTATCCGGATAGTAGAAGTGATAATTGGAAGTCCCCAAGACCCCTTCGGGGGCCTCCTGGCCCAAAGGCATCAATGTACTCAGTTCGGTCGCGGTATGTACAAACATTGGAATTTTATCTGAAAATCCGGTTGCCTTGGATGCCTTCATAATGTTGACCATGCTGGCGCCGCCGGTGGCGAAAATGACTGCATCCGGTTTGGCAGCCATAATGGCGGTTAGGTAGGGCGTCAGCTCAGGCTCGCCCACCTTCCACCAGGACTGTCCGATCAGTTCCACCTCGGGCTTCAGCTTCTTGAGATTGTTCCATACGCCCTCGCCCAGGGCATGGCCGTATTCATAGTCGTCCCCTGCGATCCAGTATTTGACATAGGGCCTCCGGGCCAGACCCACTGCGGCCGCCTTTCCAATCATTGCCGTATGTTCAGTGATGCCGAAAACATAGCGATGGCCTTTCTGGCCAGTAATCTTGTCGCTCTTGGAAAAGGTGCAGAAGAAGGGGATCTTCTCCTTCTTGACGATCTCCCCCACGGCCAGGGCAACCGAGCTGTTGATGGTGCCCACCAGGATATCCACCCCTTCCCTCATGATCAGCTCCTTGGTCACGCTGATGCCAATATCCACCTTGAACTTGGTGTCTCTTGTGGTGACAACGACCTTTTTCCCCAGGATCCCGCCTTTGGCGTTCACCTTGTCCATGGCCATTTGAAAAGCATCCCGCACATCATAGGTAAAGGTGGTAGCCCCGCCCGAGTAGCAATCAACGAGCCCGATCTTGATATCCCGCGCTGCCGCATGACCTGGCAGAAAAACAAGGGACATGGCAAAAACACATCCCAGCACGGCGATGCCCGCCAGTGAAAAAATCCGTCTCATTCCCTTACTTTTTGTCATGGTGTTTCCTCCCTCTTTTTGAAGTTGTCTGATGATGCCCCGCCTGTGGGCCACACCCATTTTTCCGGGGCGCTGGACTTTCTCCTGGTCATGCCCCTGCCCATGCCTTTTGGGCCCCCGGGCATTCGATCACCCCTATACCTCTTGAAACGCATGAGGTCAACCTGATTATGCTCCAGGGTCCCTGTCTCTTTCCCGTCTTCTGATCAGGTCCTGTCAGAGGCCCAGATGTTGATTAATCAAAACTACCTTGATCCTCCCTTTGGGAAAGGATTTCTGGGTAATGGTCCAGGTATTGCAGATCCGGTCCGGGGCATTGCATTCCTCGCACACGGATGTCTTGACGCAGGGGACCTTCTTGTCCAGCCGCATGGCATTGGCCGGAGCCGCATATTCCTTGATGCGGACCATGGCCGCCTCCAGGTCCGGGACCACTTTGTTCCTCCCCACCAGGATCACCACATATCGAGGTCCGAAGGTGATGCCGGCCACCCGGTTTCCGGTCATGTCCAGATTGACCAGTTCCCCGGTCTCGGTGACCGCGTTGGTCCCGGTAATATAGAGATCCACCAGGAGGGATTGCCTGCGCAGTTCCAGGGCCTCTTCAGGGGTGAGGGATTTATTGAAGGTGTCCAGGATCTCCAGGTTCGGCATGCCCTTTAAAGCGTCATACAGGCCTGTAGCGATAAAGGTCATGGAGCCTCCCCAGGAGACGCGCCGCGCCCCTGTCTTGGGTAGGATCTTCTCCAGGACCAGATGGCCTGCGTCCACCGCGGTTTCCGCGGTGAAGGCCTCGAAATGATTCGCCTCGAAGGCCTCTTTGAGCGCGCTTAGACGAAGCTGCCAGTAATGGTCAATTGGTTGTTCCATGGCTTCACCTCCTTATTTAGAGAAAAATGGATGTCATTGGTTTACGGATTGGGTTGTCGGCTGTTTTACGAAGCGTCCGCTTTCCCACAGGGGCTGTGGTTGGCGGGATCGAGGTGAAAATTGCAAAGCAATATAATATAATGCCAGGGGTTATGCAATGGCCGATTGCAGCACCATCATTCCGGCAGACAAGGGTTGATTTCTCAGCAGGGCTTGCTTAAAAAGAGGATGTTAGGCGCAAGGCGTTAGCCGTTCGTCCGCTGCTTCTCTGCAACGTGCGAAGAAGTTTGCCCTTGGGCAGAGACCCCCACGGGCGGCCGGGCCGCTGTTTGGTTGCGGCCGTCAGGCCGCCTTGGGGGATAAAACCCTGACGGGTGAATTCCGGAGTTTAAAACCCTGACGGGTGAATTCCGGAGTTTAGGCGTGAGCCTTTTATCTGGGGTCTTGCTCCGACCGGCAATGCTCCCCCGGTTTATTGAGATGATACGATGGAAAGAAGAGGATTCATCAAAAAAAGTCTCCGGTGGGCAGGGTTTATCATAGGCGGATCGCTTCTGGCCTATCCTGTCTTTTCCTTTATGACTTTTCGTAAGACCGTGAAACGGAAGGTCGTTTTTCACCCTGAGGACCAGAAAGGATCGGTGTCTTTCAAGGAAGGCGTTTATCTGGTCCAAGATGCGAACCAGATATTCGCGCTCTCGGCCCGCTGTACCCACCTGGGCTGCACCCTCAATTACGATGCGGTGTCAGGCAGGTTTGCCTGTCCCTGTCACGGGAGCCTCTTTACCCTGTCGGGCGAGCGGATCTCAGGCCCTGCCCGCAGGGATCTGGCCAAGGTTCCTCTCAAGAAGACGGCCGGCGGCGACTTAGAGGCCGTTGTGCATATCGGGTAGCGGCCTGGCAGACCATTTACCGGCAAGCTCATGAACAAAATATCCCTTTACCTTCCACGCCTCGGGCTTTCAGCCTTGATCCTCTGTCTGGGCTCGGGCGCGATCCTCGCCTTTTACTACCGGCCCATGGGGAATGTCTTCCGCACTGTGGAAGAGATCACCACCCTGGTCCCGTACGGCTGGTTTTTCAGGCAGCTCCATTACGGGACCGGCCAGGCATTCGTCATCCTCATGTTCCTTCATACCCTGGATCATCTCATCCGGAGGCGCTACCGCATCTATCCCTTCAAGGAGTGGGTTACCCTCGTCGTGCTGCTCGTGCTCTGTTTTCACACCCTGTTTACCGGATTTATCCTGAAAGGGGATCAGGAAGGAATCTTTGCCGGCCGGATATTTCTGAACATCATCGAGACCCTTCCAGTTGCAGGCAGGCCCATCGGCAGGCTCTTCATAGCGCCCGGCGAGGGATTCTTCTTCCTGCCTTACCTTTATCACTGCTTTTTCCTCCCCATCCTCATTATCTATCTCATGCGAGGTCACATGCGGGGGTGGCGCCCTGACCGGAGGTTCCACTTGACCGCAGGCATCGGGCTCTCCCTTTATGCCCTGCTGGCAAAGCCTGGGCTGGATATCCCGCCTGAGGCCTCGGTTCCCTCGGTCTCAGGCCCCTGGTTTTTCCAGGGAATCCAGACGCTCCTGAAGGTCCTGCCTCCCCTCCTGGCCGGCCTGATCATCCCCGGGCTTTTCCTGGGATGCCTCCTCCTGCTCCCCTTAGGAAACGCCGGGCTCCGGACGCTGCCCTTGAAAGAAGGCACCATCCGCGCGGCCGAAGCCGGCCTTTACGGTTTCCTGATAATCGCCCTTGCCGCCTACGGGCTCCTGACGCTGAGGGCCATTATTTGGGGACCCTGAGCTTTCTTGTTTCATCTCAATTTCCCAGTTCACTGGGTCCCGACGTACACCGGCCTGAACAAGGCCTCGTCCAGTGAAAGGGCGTGTTCAATGGTTCGCAGCATCGGGTCCCGATCCTCTGGCAGGACACCGTGAATGTCCACGTAGTTGGTGTAATGATCGCTGGCGACCTGGGAGGCGACCTTCAGATTTCGGATGATTTCAGCGGTTTCGCGCAGGGCCTCGTGGGGGCTGAGCATCTGGAATCGCCCTTCTTGGATCTGATGCAGAAGGAGGGTGTTGATCTTGGGGAGAAAAGTCCGGATCCGGATAAAATCCGGATTGATGGCATTCAGTGCCTTTGCCGTATTGAGGGCGTGCTCACGGGTCCTCTCTTTGCCGCCAATGCCGATCATGACATATTCACTCAGCTCGATCCCCGCCTCCCTCACCCATTGGCCTGCCTCGATCTGCTCCTGGGCGTCAGTCCCTTTTTTGATCCGTCGAAGCACCGGATCGTCCCCGCTTTCAAGCCCCACATGGATGCGCGTCAGACCGTCCTCTCTGAGCCTGATGAGGTCGGCCAAACCTTTTCTGTGGATGTATTGGGATGATCCATACACGGTAATCCGCTCCAAATAAGGGAAAAGGGCGTGGGCATGCCTGCAGATGGCGGCCAGGGCGTCCGTGGGCATGGCAATGGTATTGCCTGCCGGGAAAAAGAGCGTCCTGATCCCCGGCCCATACGTTCTTCGCGCCTCCTCGAGATCACGTTTGATATCCGTCACAGGACGCACCCGATATGGCGGGCCCTTCTTGTAGACCATGCAAAAGGCGCACTTGTTGTGGGGGCAACCCACGGTGGCCTGGATCAACAGGCTGTCCGCCTCGCTCGGGGGCCGGTATATGGGACCTTCATAGTGCATCCTTTCTCTGTTCCTCTTCTTTCTCTCCGCCGTTTGGCCAAATGCCATGCCGACGCCGAGGCATTCGCGGCTGGGCCTTTTCTTAGGGCATGGCCTTGGCCGACCGCTGCAATCTTCCCCATCATACACAAAAACCCATAAGGGCAAAAGCCTTTGAACGCACATCCCTGGCCCTGTCTTCCTGATTGTGCAAGAGATTGCCAAAGGCTTTTACAAAAAAAGATTGGCCAAAAAATCTATTTGTTCTATAATTGGATTCAATGGCCTTAACTTAAGGTCAAGAGGGCGAGGAGGATGGGCAACACTGGCGCCAATTTCTAAAGACCGAAAGGAGGAAGAGCATGGCAAAAGGAAGCACCTACAACATCATCGAACTGGTTGGAACAAGTGATACTTCATGGGAAGAAGCCGCTAAGCTGGCCGTGGAAACCGCTGCAGAGACTGTAAGGGACCTTCGGGTTGCGGAGGTCATCCAACTGGACATGACCGTGGAGGACGGCAAAGTAAAGAGATACAGGGCCAAGGTCAACGTCTCGTTCAAGTACCAGAAGGAGGCTTAGTTGCCAGTGGGGGCGAAGGCCCGGAAGACCTTCACCCCCAGGTTTTTATTCCGATTACATCCAGGGCAGGATCAGGAAAGCGATGGAGGTAATAACAAAGTAGACGATGAATACCACCATGAGATACCCCATGATATCCCGGAAATTGAGTTTGGCCACGGCCAGCATGGCAATGGCCCAGAACGGCTGAATCATGTCAGTCATCATGTCGCCCCAGGCATAGGCGATCACCGTCTTGTTGGCCGCGATCCCCAGCTCCTTGGCCGCAGGAAGCAGGTAAGGCGCAGTCACGGCCCATTCAGACCCGCCCGAGGGGATGAGATAGTTGAGCAGACCGGCATACCAGTAGGTGACCAGCAGGAAGGTCCCGCCGCTGCAAACGGTCACAAAGGCCTTGGTAAAAACAGTGGCCAGGGCGGTGAATTTGAAAAGACCAAATATGCCTGCGTAAAAGGGGAACTGGATGACGATTCCCCAGACAGCCTTTCCCGCATCCTCGGCCGCCTTGAGAAAGCTCCAGGGCCGCCAGTGGAACAAGACCCCCAGCATCAGGAAAAAGAGGTTGATATTGTTCAGGTTTATCGCCTTGGCAAAGCCCACCTTGGCCACTGCTGAACCCAGCCACCAGAACCCGCCAACAGCCACGAGCAGGTTCCAGCCCCACCACCAGTTGGCCCAGTCTGAAAAGCCCGCATATTGTTTCGGCCGTGGGGGGGCCTCGTACAATTTGAGCTTGTCCATGAGTTCAGGGGTGACCTTGAAGGTCTTCTCTTCGCTGGGGTGCATGAGGGCCATGAGCACGGTGACCACCACCAAGATGATAACAACAAGGATGAGATTGAAGGGAGAAAAGAGGGTCTCGCTTGTGCTGATGGTTTCTGGGAGATATCCTCCCTTGATCAGGAAATTTTCAGGCGTATTCACCAGGAGCGGGGCAGAGGCGGAGAGTCCTGCATGCCACGTACACCCAAGCCCGAGGTAGGCCGCCGCCACCAGAAGCCGGTAGTCGACCTTGGGATTGTTCTTGGCAATGTACAGGGCCAGCATGGCGCTCCCGATAAGGCTGAGACCCCAGTTGATCCAGGCAATAATCATGGAAAAGAGGGCCATGATGGCGATGGCCTGCCAGGGCTTGTCCTGGTTGGCCAGGCTGGAAAGGCCGTTTAAAAGCCTCCTTACAGGGGGCGAGCAGGCCAGGATGTAGCCGGTCATCATGATGAGGCACATCTGCATGGCGAATTGGAGGAGGACCCAAAAGCCTTTCCCCCATGCCTGAACCGCCCCTCCGAGCCCCACATCGCCCCAGATAAGCGCCAGAATAAAGGTGATAATGGTGAGCACCCACACGATCACGAGGGCATCAGGAATCCATCGTTCTGTCCAGCTTGTCAAACCTGCCCCCAAATCCTTGAGAAATCCCTGGCTTCCCGTTTCATTTTGTTGTGCCATGACATCCTCCGTAGATAAGGGTTCTTGCCAGTTTGAAAACCTGTCCATTTTCCCTTTGTTTCAACAGTCCTGGTCATCACCTCCTTCGGACGCTCGAAAAAACGCACGACCCCGAACAGCAAAGGCCCCTGAGGCGGGGGCGCCGCAACAGGGGTCTTTTTGAAAACGTCTCATCTGGCAACCTTTGTGGTTTCAGGTTATGGTGCAAAACCGGATCAAGGCCTTTTTGACCCCTAAATTTCCTCGCCTGCATCCGATTTGTCAACCAAAAAATGAACAGAGAGGGCGAGTTCACATTTGGCCGCACTGAGGTGGTCAGGGATTTTTTGGGTCACGTGAACCGCTTGACAGATAATCCGCTGATTCGTAGTCTTAGAAAACACGCGAGGGGGAGGTGGACATCCTGGGGAGACGTTATCAATACATGCGCACAGAGGGCCTGAGCCGTTTTCTCATCTACGTTTTGGGGCGCAGGCCGGATGAATTCGGCCTCGTGCCGGACAGCCAGGGATTTGTAACCTTTAAGGAACTGCTTCAGGCCCTCCATGAGGAAGAGGGGTGGCGGCATGTGCGGCAATCCCATATTAACGAGATCCTCATGGGGACCCACCGATCTCTCTTTGAAACAGAGGCGGATCGAATCCGCTCAGTAGAGCGGCTGTGGGAGGCAGAATGCCGTCGACCGGCCCTGTTCCTGCCCAAGATCCTGTTCACGCCCATACGGCGCCGAGCCCATGCAGCGGTCATGGAAAAGGGTTTGAAAGGTCACGCCGGCAGGCCCGTGATCCTGTCGGCAGACCGGGAGACGGCATTGCGGATCGGCCGGAGACGCGATCCAGACCCGGTGCTGCTCGAGGTCCGCGCAGCGGCCGCCAAGCAGAGCGGGATATTGTTCCACGCCTTCGGGGATCTGTTCCTGGGCCCGGAGATCCCGGCCCCGTTGATTGCCGGCCCCCAGCCGCCCAAAGAGGTGGCGGAGATCCGAAAAGGGAAAGAAAAGCCCGCTGAAAAACGTCCAAGAACCCAGCCGTCCCTCACCCCCGGGACCTTTGTCCTGGATCCGGCCCGGGATCCCGATAGAACCCGGAAGGCAAAGGGCAAAAAGCGGAAAGGGTGGAAAGAGGCGGCCAGAAAAATGCGTAAAACATCAAAAAGGTGAAGCTTCGCCCCCTATTTCCTCAGCCCTCCAACGGCCTCTTATATCCACAGCCTTTCTTGCGGCACACAAGAACCGCCTCCCCTTCTTTCTTACGCTTGATGCTCAGGACCCGGGTCCCGCACTCGGGGCAGACATCGTCGTAGGGTTCATCCCAGGTGGCAAAGGTGCAGTCGGGATAGCGGCTGCAAGAATAGAACTTTTTTCCTTTTTTGGATGTCCTCTCCACCAGCATGCCCCCACACCCCTCTTCAGGACACGGCACCCCTGTGTTCACCGGGGCCGGGTTCCAGATATTCTTGCATGCCGGATAGCCGGAGCAGGCCACAAACGACCCATACTTGCCGTTTTTTAGCACCATCGGCCGACCGCATTTTTCACAGATGCCCTCCTGCTTCCCTGTCTCGGTTGGGGTTTCAAGGAGGATGCGGCCCTTTTCATCACGCGTAAAATTGGCGGTATTCTTGCAGTCCGGGTAACCGGTGCAGGCCAGGAAGATGCCGTTGCGGCCCGACCTGATGGCCATGGGTCGATGGCATTTCTCGCACTCGATGCCGGTCATTACCTCCCATTTCATGTCTTTTTTGGCCTGATTCAGGTCTTTTTCAAAGGATCCGTAGAACTCCCTCAGGATGTCGGTCCATCCGATCTCGCCCCGCTCAATCCTGTCCAGATTGTTCTCCATCTGGGCCGTGAAAGCGGTATCCATGACCTCGGGAAAGCGTGCCACCAGCAGATCTGTCACCAGGAATCCCAGTTCCGTGGGCCGAAAGCGGCCTTTTTCGATGGATACGTACTCCCTGCCGCTGATATTGGCCAGGATGGCGGCATAGGTGGACGGCCTCCCGATCCCGTTTTCTTCAAGGGCCCTGATGAGGCTGGCCTCTGTATAGCGGGGCGGCGGCTGGGTAAAATGCTGGGCCGGAGCCAGTTTGATGAGCGTGAGAACCTGATCTTTCTGGAGCGCCGGCAGTTGGGCATCCCCGTTCTTGTCACGCCCGGCATCGTCCGATCCCTCCTGGTATAGGGCGGTAAACCCTGGAAAGACCATCACGGAGCCATTTGCCCGAAAGACCGCTTTACCTGCCTGGATGTCTGCCTGGGTCTTGTCCAGGATGGCCGGGCTCATCTGGCAGGCCAAAAACCGCTTCCAGATAAGGGAATAGAGTGCCAGTTGATCTTTTGAAAGGTAGTGGGCCACCACATCGGGCGTCAATCGGGAGGAGGTGGGACGGATGGCTTCATGGGCCTCCTGGGCGTCCTTGCGGCTCTTGAATCGGTTCGGCGCTTCAGGGAGATATTCCTTGCCGAAGCGTTCTTCAATAAATGTGCGGGCCTCGCCGACCGCCTCGTTGGAAAGACGAAACGAGTCTGTCCGCATATAGGTAATGAGCCCCACCACGCCCCTTTCCCCCAGATCGACCCCTTCATAAAGGCTCTGCGCCACAGACATGGTCTTCTTTGCGGAAAACCGCAGCTTTCGGAAGGCCTCCTGCTGAAGGAGGCTGGTGGTAAAGGGAGGCGAGGGATTCTTTCGCGTCTGTTTCTTGGTGATGGCCGTGACCTTAAAGGGCAGGTCCGTCGTCTCGGAGACGATCCTGAGCGTCTCCTCCTCATTTTTGAGCTCGACCTTTTTGCCGGCGTATTTGAAAAGCCTCGCCTCAAAGGGAGGGGGATCGCCTGCCTGCAGATGGGCCGTCAGGGACCAGTATTCCTCGGGTTCAAAGGCCTGGATCTCCCGCTCCCTGTCGCAGATCATCTTGACTGCCACAGACTGGACCCGGCCGGCGCTGAGTCCGCCCTTGACCTTTTTCCACAAAAGCGGCGATATCTCGTAGCCCACGAGCCGATCCAGGATCCTCCTGGCCTGTTGAGCATCAAACTTGTTTTGGTCAAGCGCCTGGGGCGAAGCTACGGCCTCACGGATGGCCCTGGCCGTCAACTCGTTGAAGAGAACCCGATAAATTTTTTTGTCCTTATTCTTTGCCCCCTTTTCCAGTTCTTCGGCAATATGCCATGCGATGGCCTCCCCTTCCCTGTCGGGGTCCGGCGCCAGATAGACAGCCTCGGCCTGGTTCCCTGCGGCCTTCAACTCCTTAAGAATTTTGCCTTTCCCTTTAATGGTCACATATTCGGGTTTAAAGTCGTTTTGGATATCCACTCCCAATCTGCTGACCGGCAGGTCTTTCACATGCCCTACCGAGGCCATGATCTTGAAATCAGGTCCCAAATATTTTCGAATGGTCCTGGCCTTGGCAGGCGACTCAATAATCAGTAACTTGTTTGGCATCCCTGTTATCCCTTGGGCCTTTTCGGGTTGATGGGGTTCATTCAGTTTATGGGCGCTATCGGACAAACATCCTGCCGGCAAGCTGGCGCACCATTCCTTCCAGTTCCAGTTTCATGAGAACGCCGGCCACCCTCCCCGCCTCCATATTTGCCTGTCTTGCTATATCATCCATGTGGATGGGATAATCTCCTATGATCCCGTAGATCCGCTCCTCCACTTCATCCATAGTCCGGGGCGTTCCATCGGGATTCTTCATGGCCGATCGTCTTGAAGGGCCCCTTCCCAGAAATCCGAACTCGGCCAATATATCTTCGGCATTCTCGATCAGTTTTGCCCCCTGCTTGATCAGGAAATGGGAACCTGTGCTCTTGAATGAATCAATGCTCCCAGGCACGGCGAACACATCGCGTCCCTGTTCAAGGGCCAGAGAGGCCGTGATGAGCGATCCGCTCCTTAGGGTGGCCTCCACCACCGCCGTACCCCTGCTGAGCCCGCTGATAATCCGGTTTCGGATCGGGAAGTTTCTGGGTTCAGGCGGCGTCCCTGTAGGGAACTCCGACACAATGGCCCCTTTTTCTTCTATGCGCCTGAAAAGGGCCTTGTTGGACTCGGGATAGGTCACATCGATCCCTGTTCCCAGGACCCCCACGGTAAAGCCTTCCCCCATGAGACACCCGTCGTGGGCCGCGGCATCGATTCCCCTTGCGAGTCCGCTCACCACGCCGGCCCCCCTTCTTGCCAGTCCCATAGCGATCTTTTCCGCTGCCCTTCGACCGTAGTGGGTGGGATTTCGCGATCCAACCACGCCGATAAAGGTCTTGTTCGGAGGTATGTCTTTGCCCCTGACAAACAGGACCATGGGAGGATTGTGGATCTCCCTCAAAGATGGCGGATAGGAGGGATCCGTATAGACGAGTATCCTGGCATTTGCCTGTTCGGACCTCCTTATTTCTTTTTCAGCCTCTCTGTCAAGGGCGCGGCCGGTAATTTTTTCAGCGATGTCCTTTCGCATTCCCTCTATCTGCATGAGCTCTGAAAGGTCTGCCTCAAAGATCGTGCCGGGATCGCCGAAGGCCTGGATCAGCCGCTTCAGCACCGCGTTCCCCAGCCCCGGGATCAGGTAAAGGGCCAGCCAGGCGACCCTGTTGTCCTGGGATGCGTTCATGTTCAACCCTCTCTTTGGTTCCTTTGCCATTGCGGGTTCTCTCAGTGTCTTGTCCTGCTGGCTGAAGGCCACGCCTGCAAGACCAATCATGTCCCTCGACCATTGACCCTCTCATCTGAGGGGGCCAGCTGCCCGCCTTGATTTCAAGCCTGTCCCCTGCAATCGAACAGCCCCTTTTTCATCTTCTGAAGAATTGCGGCCTACTGGGTCAAGACAAGAGATCGCAGGGGGCCTTTCAGGTCCTTTCCCCTCTTTGATCAGATACAGATCCACCTCTGGCGGGGTCACTGGATGGCAGGAGAATAAAACAGGGCGGCACGGGTTCGTCAAGCCCTTTTCAATGGCGGCCTGACTAAGGAACCTCGCATTTCGGCATTTTCAACAACAACAGAAATGCCTCGGGGAGATCCGCACGGGAGCCCACCTCTTCTGTAAGCCGCTTCAAAATCCGCAGCGGATCGTTCTCAAGCTCTGCTTCGTCGTAATCGAGCCCGTAGTATGTCAGGAGTCTCTTAAGAACCTGCCTCAGGTCCACGAGCTGCAGCATTGTCCCGGGGTAGAATTCCCTCTTGGCTGTCATAACAAGGCCGGTGGAGGTCCTGGGCCTTGCATCCAGCGCAAGGACATATCCCAGGGCCTCATCCGGCAGGGGGGCGTCCTTCGATGGTTCGGTCTGCACGGGGCTCAGGATTCGGAACAGATTGCCCCTGCGAACACCATCTCTGAGCCCGTGATCCATGTAGAGGACAGAGAACTGGCCCAACACCTGAGAGAGGTTCTTGGCCGCCACCACAGGGATCTTTAGCGGGACCGAAGACTCGCACGGACCGGATTGAGGACTGGCAAGATGGACACAGGGCGATACCGGCTGAAAAGGGATGATGGGGTTGCCCACCTGCATGGGCCGGTAGGAATCAATGATTTCGCCCTCGAATGATTGGGGTCTGATTTCCTTTTTCAGAACCAGCCTTCCTGAAAATTCCACGGCATATTCCGCCTCCTTCCGCAACAGGGGATGATCCACTTGACGCGAGCTTTCAAAGACTGTAAAGAGGTCGCCAGGCTTGACAGACCGCCCGTTTTCAAAGGTCACATACACCTTGTCCCCCCTCGCCAAAAGGATCCTTTCGGTGGCATCTGCCACGATGCGGCCCCAGGGCTTTACGTGTTCCATAGAGAGAAATCCCAGCGCATTCATGTCGGTGAAGGCCGAGACATCGACCCCCCACCGGACCTGTTTCTGCGATCCGGAATCCCTCCCCTCCAGGCCTGTGCCGCACCGGACCCCCGCAGTATTGAGCAGCAACACATCAAGGGCGAGCATGCCGGCGGCAATCAAGAGACGAACGATCAAATGGCGTCTTCTCATTGCGATCTCCTAAATTAGAAATCCACGGAAAGCCAGGGGTCTCCTGGGACCGGCGGAGTCCACCCTGAGCCGTCGAGAGGGGGACAAAAACGACCTTCTCGCTTCTCATTAAGGATAATGTGGCGGATGCATCATCTGTTTTGGGGTTGCCCCCAAACGTCAAACCTTAATCCGTTTCAGTTGAATCTTGACCTGATTTTGCGGATTTGGACAGACCCACTCCATCACATCGGGATCTCCCATTGGAAAGGTCCCGCCGAATTGGAGCATGGCGATCCAGTTGAAAACATTGTGGTAAAAATATCCGCAGAAATCGCCGCACTTGTGAATGCTCAGCTCAAATTCATCGCCTTTCTGCATGCCAATGGTGCAATTGCCCTTCATGTCGATTACTTGGGCAACCACCCGATTGCCGATTTGTGGAAATGTCGTGGCCATATAAGCAAACCTCCTTTTCTGCACCCGCCACAATTAATGCAAACGGCTCGCGCCCTGATCGTCAACGTGGCGGCGTCTGCGGCATGAAAATATTAACCTATTGATATGCTTTTAGATTGTAAACTTCATTTCTGAATATGCCGCCGGAAACAGTCGCGAAAAGGGCTCTGGCGGTCTTTTACCTATCACAAAAACCTTTCCCTCACAAGCCAAATCTCAAGCCTTCCCATCGTGCCCGTTTCTCCGGTATTGCCCAGTGTTGACGCTCCGTTAGCGTGACAGCCACTTCCGTGTGGATCCTATGGTCGGCCTTGTGTCTGCGCCTGCAATTGGCTTGAGCGCGAGGGCATCTACGCCCCGAGGAGGCTCTCCGGCTACGTGTGAGGGATAATTTAGGATGCGGAAAACATCGGCCTGTACATCATAGGCAATTTTCATGGATCTCTCCAACGTTTCTCGATGTTGCAGCTTCCATGTACGGTGACGACGTGAACCGCATCGGGAAGCTGAAAACCCCACAACGTGCTCATTACAGGCTGAAGAGGTCCCATGGCCCCCGCTGTCGGCGACCCTTTCGCATTGAATTCGATTCCAGTGAATAAGGAGCTGGCAAGATGAAAATTGACAGCGTCCATTATCCTATTCACCTTTCAAGTTTACAAGTTGGGAACGTCCCTTATTCTCATGGACAGATTCGCCCATGCCAACCCTCGTATGGAGATCATTTGCACGCAGGACGGGATTGAAAAGATCCCTATGGCGCCGGCGCACAGCCATAAGGAGAAACACGGCGATGGGGGCCACGGCGCCCATTCCGGTGCAGGGGACCCCCACATCTGGCTCTCCCCGCCCCTGGTCATGGTCCAGGCCCGCACCATCATGAGGACCCTGATGGCCGCGGATCCTGCGGGCAGGGGCGTTTATGAAACCAACTACCGGCGATTCATTGCGGAACTGGTGGATCTGGATCTGAAGATCGCAAGGCTCTTTTCAGGCATGCCCAAGGGACACCGCTTCATGGTCTACCATCCTTCATGGGGCTATTTTGCAGAGGCCTACGGCCTGGAGCAGATACCCGTGGAAATCGAGGGAAAAAGCCCCACCCCCAAGGCCCTTCAGCGATTCATCGACCAGGCCCGAGACAAGGGGATCCGGGCCATATTTGTCCAACCCCAGTTCTCCATCAAGAGTGCCGAGACCATCGCACGGGCCATCAACGGCCAAGTCATCTTAGCAGACCCGCTCGCCCTCGACTGGCCCACCAACCTCCTTCAGGTGGCCGAGCAGTTCAAGGCCGCCCTCAAGTAGGGATTGGGTATTGGGTCCTGGTCATGTCTATTCGATGTTCGATGTTGGGCGTTCGATGTTGGACGTTCGTCTTTTAGGATTTTTGGGTATTTGTAATGGGTCATATTTATTCGATGTTCGACGGTCGATGTTTCACGCCGTGGCATGATTGGACCTTCTCACCGCTTCATTGTGACAGAAGGCCGCTCAATTGTTCGATGACAAGTTGAGATCAGAACACTATTTCGGAATTGCGAAGTGAGGAATTGAGACATTAAGGTATTGGGGAATGAAACATCATTTGTCAAAATTTCATATTGCTTGAACGTATGTTCTTAATATGCAGGGGATAAAACCCTGGTAAATTCCGGAGTTTAGGCGTCAGCCTTTTATTCCGGGTTTTGGTCAATTTGGCGACGGTGTCCCGGTTTATTGAAATGATACGCTTAAACCCGTAAACTCCAAATATCGTTGGCCAGGATTTCCATATTCGTAGCCGTTCACAGGGATGAAGCCCCGGATAACAATGTTTCCCCAAAAAATCATAGGAGTGTGGGCATATCCGATTCGGGCATTGGATCGTTTGTAGTGTGCCCGTCAGGGCATTGGGGGTGCGTCTGCACATGGGCACCTTACGGCCTCACTACGAACCACGTAAGCATGCGTGGCACCCGACGCGTAGCCCGTATTAGAGACATGAAAATCTTATCGATTATTGCAATCCTTCTCGCGTTGGCCTCCTGCCGGACAGCGGGCCATCACGAAGACATGGACAGGGATTACGGGACCGAGCCCAGCGTCATGGGCCCTTCTTATGACAACCATGTGCCCAAAGGAGGCAGCTCTGTTGAGGTGGGCGGGACGATCTTCATCGATTGTTATACCATCCGCAGGGATAAGTGAAAACCATCCGACGAGGGGATTGCGATATCATTTTTGCCGGTCATGGGTTTCACTGACCGCATCTTTTTGATTGGATAGCAAAGGTATCAGACAACGTAGCGCGCGGTTAACCGCCTCTGAGTCCGGGAAATATTCCCTGACATCGGGCTCAATCATGACTGCCCCGTCTTCGAGTGTGAAGTGCCTGACTTCGGTACTGCCGTCTTCTTTATAGATTTTGACAGTGTGGCCTGCCCGATATTCCTTGTGGTATTTACCCCTTACACCGCCGGGCATATTTTTGAAATCATACTCCGGAAGCATGGGATCTGAATGATTCTGCTCGCTCATATGATTAAAATTCTCCCTCTTCGTATATGTTACGTTCGGAAAACGTGGCCTTGCGGGAACTGATGATGCGGATGGTTCCTTCCCGTTCGGTGTGGATAACGATCAGCACATCTCCCTTCGACGACCTGCCGATATTGATAAATCGTTCTTCATGTTGAGAATGTCTTTCGTCAGGAAACGTCAAGAGGAATGGATCGCTGAAAACGGATTTCGCCTGATCGAAGCTCACATGGTGTCTTTTCAGATTCTCTCTGGCTTTCCGTTCGTGCCATTCAAAGGGTCAAATCCATCGGTGATTGATACCCCTCCTGCGAAACATTTCGTCTCACATACTTATCATATCAATACCTTTGCTTTTTTGCAAGAGGCGGACGTTCCATATGTACCATATTGAGATATTCTCGCGTATTCCGTTCGGGGTCGATTTATAGGCCGGTTCTTACCTCTTTAATCGATCTACACGCCGGGCAATCAACTGGACCCGATCCAGGTCCTTCATCCATTCTTGCAGTTAAAAAGGCAGGGCGTCCAACAGCAGTTGTCACGTTCCCGCTCCTTTGGGTGCGGTCGCCCTCGCAGGCAAGAAGGCAAGGATCAACCGCTTGTTGGCTCGTACAGACCGGTTGGCCTTCTCGATCAGGCCCATATTCATAATGGCATTCAGGTCCCTGTTTAGTGTCTTGGTCGTCTTGTTCACGTAGGCGTGCGCCAGTTTCGGAGTCAATGTGTCAACGTCTGAGATCCTTACCCACCCGTCGTTGTCCGTCACGTTGGATAGGGCGAGGACCAGTCTCCGTCGTCTGAGGTGAGCCTCTGAGCCCTTCCCGAATCGTTCATACACATAATTCCGCCACGTCGCATCCAGTTGGAGATCGCGGATCACGTGCAGCTGTTCCCTGAGTTGATCAACCATGCCCTGGACCGCGTACGCCATAAATTCTGACATCTGACCGCCGGTTCTGCTTGCCTTATCAAGCTGACGGTAATACTCAGTTCGGGTCAGGTTGTAGAAATTGCTCAACAAATGAGCAGCAGGCGTAGGGAAGCCCGCGTGGAGAAGATAACGGAATTCGATAAGCCGTGCCGTGCGGCCATTGCCGTCCCCAAACGGGTGTATCCAAACGAAAAAGAGATGGGCCGCTATGGCGGTCAGAATGGAATACGGCCTTTCAAGGCCGTCCGGGTAAACCATCCTGTTCAGCCATTCACAAAACCTTGACAAAAGGAACTCGCAGTCCTCTGCAGGGGCGGCCCGGTATCGCCCCACCACAACCGAGTGCTCACGAAGCTCGCCGGGGACAACGTCCTCATTCAGGGGAAGGTCTCTCAACACAATCCTGTTGTAGTGACGGATCTCTTCAGGCGTGACAGCCTCTGAAGCGCCTCGAATGACATCGTCGCTGATGAGATTGCAGGCGGAGACAATATTGTCAATCTCCCTGCCGAGATATTCTCTGGAGGGCGGCAGGTTTAGACGCCCCTGGAGGTGATCCCGAACCTCATCCTCAGTAAGGGTATTCCCCTCAATGGCCGTCGTTGCCAGAACGCCCTTGGCCAGGTATATGGCGTGCAAGCGCTCGGCCGCGTCTGGATCGAGCGGAACGCCTGCGATGTGCTCCAGCTTTGAAATAGCCTCTCCCAGGAGCATCCACGTCGTATGACCGAGTTTGGTAAGGTCCAGAGCAAGGTTGATCCACGAATGTGTCCGCTCATATGTCCTCATATATGTCCCACCTAACTAATTTTTTTCATTTATAAAGGTATAGTTAATATCATTTTAACTGTCCGCTTTTTTTTCAAGATACATCATGAAAAATCTCAATTCAACAAGAAATCCCTCACCGCCTGAAACCTCCCCTCTGGCTTCAGCCCCACAGGGAACCATAAATGCCAAACTCTGACGTACATGGCTGGTCCATGCTCCTTGTCTGCTTCTTGGTGCACATCGTCATGATGGCGATCACCCGAACGCTGCTGGACAGGATGAGTACGTCAGCCGTCCATGCCGAGGGCATGACGGGTTTCGTTTGTCGCCCTCTCAGCGACAAACGAACCATCCAGAATTTCTTTGCGTCCTTGGCGTCTTTGCGGTGAAAAATCGGCAGCCAGAACACCGGGAAAGGACCATAGCCAATGCCCGAAAAAGAAGCTTGGTCTCAAAGCGGTTTTTATGCGGTTTTTATGTGGTCAAAAATCGGGGGGTAGGGAGAAATGTGGTCAAGGTTGACCGCAAAATCCCCATTTGCGGTCTTAATGCGGTTTTTGTGCGGCTGCCCTAATATAGGGGGCGGTGCCCAACCTCTCGATAGGCCCTCTTTAAAATAATTGGATTGACAATGGTGAAACACAATTATAGAAATACATATCATATCGAGACACTGCAAAGTTTAAGAGGGTTTTGATTTATGAGCATAATTCAACCGCTTCACTGCCTCACTGCGATGCTTATTGGTTTGCACTTCGTTAAGGAACGATTCGTTATAGCCAACTATTTTAACGAAATCCTTGATTCGGTTTCGGAATTACCAGACTTCAGAGCCCTTTCCATCAACTCTCATGAGCTTGTTTTTCGGCTGGCTACTATAAAAGTTACTTTGAATCCTAATGCTTTTCTCATCAACAGTCGGCTGGCAATTGGGAAAGATTTATTCGAGCATTTGCCGAGAAGGTTAGGGGATGAAGGTGTTGAATCTATAATATTGCCCAGGAATGCTTATGATCGAAGGATTGATCTAGATATTACGAATCAAAGGATCAAAGTCGACCCCAAAGCGTTCAGAAAGGATTTCTTACAGGAATGCGTTGAAATCATTAGGCTAGTGGATAAGATTGTTCATACGGGTCTTTTCCCGTTCCGCTTTATTGGAATCGTTCAGTACTATGCTATTCCTCTTAAATCTGTTCACTGGGATGTATTGGAGAGATTTACAGAGCAAGCGGAAATCCCAGGTGGTATTAATACTGAAAAAACAGCGATCAATCGATATTACTTTCCAGCAGAAGAAGACAAGGACGAACAGTGTTTAATATTCAGACTTGTAAAGCCTGACGATCATAAAACTCCCGATGATTCCGTGGCAGGCGCAAATTTCGATTTCCAGCATATACCTGAACATGCGAAGACTATCGCTGAATATGGCGGGGCCAAACAGATGGTTAACTTGCTCGCTGTTGGGATACAGGAAATCATTGATCGTTCTAAATTCTTGAAATTCAAAGGCAAGGAGTAGAAACTGTGTCTGTAGTAGAAATAGATTACGACGTTCCAAATGTTTTCACTGAAGAAAACCGAACGACCGATAACAGCGCATTTATTAACGAAGGCTTGGATACTCAAACGGCCCATGAGAATCGGACGCAAGAGGTTCTTCAGAAATCAAGAATAGGGTGGACTAAAAGAACTATAGGAATAGGAGCGTTTGCCACGGCTTTTTGTGGTCAGTTAACGGCCTCTTCATTTGTCGAGGAGTACCTCTCTGTGCCTGTTGAAATTGAAAATGCAGCGGGCCTATCAATTGCGGAATCAATAGCAAAAATAGTTGACCAGTATGAAAGTGTATTTTTTAGCTATCCCGCTAGGGTCATAGAAATCGAGAACAATTCCTCTGGGGACTCTGTCTCAGCAACGATCATTGTCTCGGTGGACGGCAATGACACAATCATTAAACGGTCTGTTCAAGATCTTAATTTCAAGGTTGAACCGGATATGCACCTGATCGTTGACGGTGTCAAACGCGGTGACATAAAAAAACTATCCTTTCGAGTAGCACAACCCCTTGATCTTGACGAGGAACAAGAACGCCTTTTGGGCAGCTTGGTAGCATCTTTTAGATCCTAAAACATGTTCCGAATAACAATACTCAATGTGAATCTTGGGGATTCCATCATTATTGAGACTGAGCTCCGTGGGAACAAATACTATTCAATAGTTGACTGTAAGAGCATTGAGGGAAAGGCCCCTACAGTTGAGTTTCTCAAAGCAAATGGTGTTCGACACATCCAAAGCATTTTTCTTACTCATTTGCATAACGATCACTGTTCTGGATTCCCAAATTTACTCGAATACTTAAAGGATGTTGATGGGACCCTTGAATATTTTGTTTCGCCCCAAATCCCCCAAGAATTTGAGCTTTGGCGAAAGTTTGTCAGCCTCTGCCATAGCGAAGCAACCAAACCTCAACTCACCGACGTACTGCAATCCCTAAACGGGCTTATAAACTTACCTTCACGAACGAACCCTGAAGGCAAAGCTATGCCCATTAGAATGATTTATGAAGGGGATCAGACAGAAGGAGCCTGGAAAGGGAACCTCCATCCAGGAATTTGTTTTGCCCCTGTCAACCCAAGCCCTGATGAAGCTTTCAAACAGATCGGATCTGCCTTAGAACCTGCTCGACTGACAAATAGGATTATAAATGCCATAAGCCATGCCTTCTTATGCCGATACAAGACTTCTTTTGGCACCTATTTCGCGTTACTTACAGGCGACTTGGATTCCATGAAATGGAGATCTGTAAAAAATAGATGTATAGGCATCACTGGCGGTTCTATACGCTCGTCTCTTCGATTTCTCAAGATTCCCCATCATGGCGCATCAAGCCCTGCTATGGAAAAATGTGTGGTAGATCTCATTGAAAAAGATAGCCCGTTTGTAGCTTCTATTAGCTGTCCTCCAGGAGATCCTAACCATCCTAAAGAAAAGACGCTCAAACACCTCGCTAACAGCTTTTCATCGTGTTGCATCGCTTGCACAAATATATCAAACTATTGCCATTCAGAAGGTTTTTCCTCAGATGTGGAGGGGTTTTTCGGCCATTCATTCAAAAAGTCCGAATTCCTTGAATTTGCATGCGCAGACAGAACCGCGAAAATGCATGTCAAAGATCTTGGTGCTTGTGCCGGTACCCATTCGTTTGAGGTTGCGAATGGTAAATGCTCGTTAAGGAGATCTACCGACCGGTCGTGCAGTTTCTATCCACGGGGCTGTGAAAATTTCTTTTGTATGTGATGGCAGTCCTTGGCGCACTCAGCATGTCTTGCTGAAATATGATTTTGTATTCTCTGTATAAGTGGGTAGCTCTAATAGACGTTATCGTGGGTTGCATTCTCGAAAGCTTGGCAACGGCAAGATCTTTGCTGGCTGTAGAGGGACCGGAGTTCTCTATAGGTCCCTTGATCAGGCAAAAATGTATGTCAATTCTCCCTTCACATCCAACATATACCCCACCTTCCGCCACGTCTTGATCAGTTCCCCCGACTGACTCGAGTCCATATCATCCTTCCCCTTGAGGGCCTTTTTGATCTGCATGGTGATCTTGCGCTTGTGGTCCGAGATCTGCCGGTCGTAGGGGTGATCTGACCCATCGCCGGAGGCGTATTCGGGCCACAGATGGGC
>ENA-OSEO01002402-OSEO01002402.1-sediment-metagenome-genome-assembly--contig:-NODE-2402-length-26747-cov-7.142370_pt1 | contig 26747 bp, 16 predicted proteins | sample MGYA00237883_ERZ534232 | MGnify/ENA metagenome assembly ERZ534232
TCTCCGAGTTGTAGACGAGCCGGTCAGCGATCGCGGAGGCTACCGTGTTGGAATCGAAGACCTTCCCCCATTGAGCATGGTGGCAGCAAATTGACGGCAGAAGCGCAGCGCCGCATAGACATTCGTTATCTTAAAAAGAAGCAGTTCCTTGCATGTGGCACTCTCGGAACTATGAGATGGGCATCTGACGGAGAAGAGAACGGAAATATTGCTTTCCGGATCGAAAAGGACCGGATGGTTTTAATTTACCGATTTCAGCTCGATGGCGGCGAATGGGAAAACGTCAAAGAGATGGTCCATTTTGACAGAACGCCATGCAACTATGGAGGTTACCGACCTTGGTTCATCTGCCCAAGATGCGGTCGCCGCGTAGCCATTTTGTACGGGGCCGCAAAATACTTCTTATGCAGACATTGTTACGATTTGACATATTCCAGCCAGAATGAGGGGCACTTTCAACGGATGGCGCGTAGAGCCCAAAATATCAGGGAGCGTTTAGGTTCTCCAGATGCCGCTGGCTTGGATATCCCACGGCCGAAGGGAATGCACCAGCGGACATACGAAAAGCTTCTGACCCAAGTGGTGAAATATGAGAATCTTGGCTGGTCTGCACTTGCCATGAAAATAGGCCGGCGGTGATGCCAGAATTAGCGACCCTCAGAAAGTCAACTTTTGCCATTACGGTAGTAAACGGTCAGTTCATTGTGTTCCTGTTTACTCGACGACATATCATCAAAATCCTTAGAAGCCTCCTCTCGCTCCTCGGTAAGTCTTTATCGATTATCCGACCAGGCCGGAAGAATCCCAGAAAGAGGTGGTCGAAACTGAAAATCGCCACTATGGCCTATAAGTCCATAGCTTAAGTCAATGACATTGATTTTACACCCCGGACCAGCCTGTTTCATATGATCTAGCCTAGCATCAGGACCCAAGCAATTGGCGAAATTGTCACGTACCTACGCAACTCTACTTAGAATGTCCCCGTGTACTTACAATCTTGAATCTCTTTCATCCCCACATCAGGGTCTACAAGTTCTCCGTAAACGTGTCCGACAAAAAAGCCGAAGCTAGTGGAAAAACGAATATACCTAGTTTGGCCTCTATCAAGAATAAAGCTCAATTTGCGTTCCACCTCAGTGGACGTAACCACTTGGTATTCACCAGGCTGTCGGTCAACGTAGAAGAATCCATGGGAAATAGCCTCACCGACTTTCTCATTATTCAACACGATGTCTGGCCGAAGGGCGGCGCCAAGCGCGGACGGTCGATAAAAGAAAATCCTGCCAGTGTCAGGATTTGAGCTTGTGATCTTAGTCTGAAATTCACCGTATTTCATACCGCTTGCGCATCCAATCAGGCTGACTGAAACTAATAAAATGGCAAATACCCGAATGTACCTCATAGAAAATCCCTCCTTTGCATAATTCAAAGTTAATCAGAAATGGGTAGTTGAATTGTTTTCTTTAATGCGCTGAAACCCTTTTCCACCGGAAGGTAGAAACCCACAAGATGTATACCATCTACTACGAGATAAGCCTCAAAAACGTTTGAGCACTCTATAGTCAGCGTCTGTTCTCGGGAACGGTAAACGATCCCCTCCGGTAATGTTCCAACAGGTTCCCATCTTGTGTTTTTACGAAGAGTGCGTGAATATCCACATGGAGCACCCTGAATTGGTGTATCGGCTAATAACTTGAATGCCGCGCTATCATTTTTTGCCGCTTCTATCCTCGCTGGCTGATACTTCACGTGCGCTAAATCAAATGCACATCCAGAAATGAAAAAAGCATGCCCAAAAAGCATGAAACACACAAAAATTATTGCTTTCTTACTCATCATGCCCTCCTTTCAAATTCATATGGGCTACTATTATCTGGATTGTCAGAAAAGTCAATTAGCAACCGCCTATAAGGCAATGGCTTGAAATCGTTAGCCGCGTGAACGCGGCTTAGGGCCCTATCGTGAAGTCGTCATAGCGGGCACGCTCTGCAAGATCTTGCGTTTCAATGTGGTCAACTCCATGGTGCTTGAATGAGGCCGGGGCACTACAGCCCCGGAAAACCAACTGCATTGCTACACCGTGATGGCCCATTTCTTAGCTTCAATGAGGCCGGGGCACTACAGCCCCGGAAAACCGCCCAGAGCGCCTGTGATGGTGCTGGAGGTGTTGTGCTTCAATGAGGCCGGGGCACTACAGCCCCGGAAAACGTCTGTGCCGGGAGTGTCATTCGGAGTACGTCAAGCGGTCGCGGTAGGGACCATCCTTTCGGATGGCCCCCCGCACAGATCCCAGCGTGCGGAACTACCGCACTGGGCTCCTACCTCGGGTGTTTGGCGTCAAAGCGCACGTTTGGATGTGGGTGCGCGAGCATGGGCACTGGAATCCAGCGTTTTGCTATGGGGCTGAAGGTTTCCCAGTTCATGCGTCGCTTCTGGCCGCGGCGCCTGAGCGTCGCCAGCCAATAGCGCGTAACCTCCCGCCGGAACACATTGAGTGCGACCCAGTTGCCGGGTATTGCATGATACTGGTAGTACCCCAGCACAACTCTTTGCAGCCATTGGCCAACCTCTGGAATCGGGTCGTGCATTCGCCTGCGCAGAGCCGTTTTCACCTTTGCTAATGTCCCACGAAGCCGCTTCTTCGCCGTTTTGCGCCGCAGATGATACCAGTTGCCTATCCGGGTTTTCGCACAAAAATGCGTGAACCCGAGAAAGTCGAACGTCTCCGGTTTGCCCTCTCCGCGTTTTCCCCGATTCTCAGCGGCAAACCTACCGAACTCGATGAGCCGGGTTTTATCGAGATTCAGGGCAAGTCCGAAGCGCTCCAACCGGACATGGAGCTCAGCGAGAAAGCGCTCGGCATCGTGCCGGTACTGGAAACCAATTACAAAATCATCGGCATAACGCACGATGATGAGGTCCCCGGCAGCATACCTTTGCCGCCAGTGTTGTACCCATAGATCCAGCACGTAGTGCAGGTAGATATTTGCCAGGAGCGGTGATATGACCGCCCCCTGTGGCGTCCCCACCTCCGGCTTGGACCACTTGCCGTCTTCAGACACGCCAGCCCGGAGCCATTTGCGCACCAGCCGGTGGATCCTCCGATCGGAAACCCTGTGCTCAATAAAACGGACCATCCATTTGTGGGAGATGGTATCGAAAAACCCCTGGACATCCGCATCGAGCACCCAGTTCACCTTCCTACGCCCCAGCCCGACCACTAACGCATCAAGCGCGTCATGCTGACCACGTCCTGGCCGGAAGCCATAGGAGAACCCAAGAAAATCCTCTTCATAGATGACCGAGAGCACCCTTCCCACGGCATGCTGGACTATCTTATCTTCCAGGGCCGCAATCCCCAGGGGGCGCATACGCCCGTCTGGTTTGGGAATGTACATCCGCCTCGAGGGCTGGGCACGGTATGTGCCATCGTGCACCCTTTCGTGCAGATTCTTCAGTCTCTTTTCGAGCCCTTCCTGGTACTGCCCCCATGTCATTCCATCTACGCCAGGCGCGGCCTGTCGCTTCAGGGCAAACAAACTGTCCCTGAGCGCTGCCGGGGTCACATGATGCAGTAATGCGGTGAACCGTGCACCCTTATCTTCCTTTGCCACTTTCCGCACACGTTGCATTCCGGGCGACACGCTTTTCCGGCTCTGTGTCCGGGGCGCGGCCATTTGCTCCGTGTTCCCCTTGGTTGGCCGCCTTCCCTCCACCGCCTCCGCAACCAGATCTTCTCTGACCTTGTTCGGCGGTTTCTCCGGTACTATGCAGCCATCCGACTTCCCAGGACCGTTCATGTCGGGCTTGTGGCTCACGGCCTTCCCCGACCGCCCATCCCCACCATCCGGAGAAGGGATTCCTGGGACCTCCCGGTTCCCGTGCAAAGAGTTTCCGCACATGCTCAGGGTCTCCGACTGCGCAGGACCAGGAGGTAGCTCGCGCATAGCGCTCCCATCCGTATTGCCTTCCGCTTCGCTTAACAGCGTCGGCGTCCTGAACGGCTCGATTTCGCAGCTCAATACCTGGCCTGCGCGTACCCCTGTCAACGCTTCGCCTGCACCCTCGCGGGGACCTGCGCATGACTCGGGGCCAGTGTGGCTCGCTAGACCTTCACTGTATGGCTCTTTCATCCACTACTCCTTGCCGGTTTTGACCGGCGCACTAAGCGTCAGAGCTACCCACCTGGCTCAGGATTGGGCATAGGTGTAAGATCAGCGGCATCGGTGGTAGTGGGTCATGGAAACGTCCCATTTTCATGACGTTGCCACGACGGTGCAGGTCTTCGACTGCAGAAATTTTTTGACAGGAACGGTAAGCAGAGCATCTGGATAGGCACGAGCGCGGGTGGCCCTCAGGAAAACCCGGCGGCAAGCATGAAGTTTTGCCGCCAGGCTCCGTGGAACGCGGGTTGCCCAGATGAAGAGCGGGAGTTTACGAACCGGAGGGAAGGATCAAACCGTTCTGGTCTTTTGTCAGAGACTGCCATCGATCAGGGAGGAGTTCCCGCAGTCGGCTGACAGGATGATGCATGATGCGGCGAAGCATGTCGTTGAAATACTCCCAGGGGTTGACATTGCAGGCTTTACAGGACTGGATAAACCCGAGGAAAAGCGCTGCGGCTCTCGCACCACGCTCACTGCCTGCGAACATCCAGTTCTTGCGTTTATGCGGAGCTCCGCATAAACGCAAGAACTGGCTCTTTGCAGGCAGCGAACGCGGGGCTCGGGCCACGGCGCTTTTCTTGAGCCTCATCCAGTCCTGTAAGGCCCGCGATATCAATCCCTGGGAATACTTCGACGACATGCTCCGCCGCATTATGCGCCATCCGGTCAACAAACTAGGGGAACTCCTCCCGGATCAGTGGCATCCGTTGCACAAAGCCGATGCCAGCCAGGGTGCCTCGCCAAGGCTATAACCCCCTCCGGCTACTGCTGCCGCCCATCTCAAATTTCAAAGAACATCAACGCCCCGGTTCCCCACTCTGTGCGCATCCTACACCGAATCAAATACCCCGGACAGGTGGGTACCTCGGACGCTTACGCCACAACTCATCACCGCGCCATCAGCGCGAACACACCCCAGCCCAGGTATTCACGCGTGTACGCGGCGTAGCGCTCGGGTTCCGAACTCAGTTGGGCTCGTACCTCTTTTGCGAAATCATCGCCGGGATTGGCTTCAAGCCATCGGCGCATGGTGAGCCATTTGGCCGCTTCGTACCTGTCCCAGCCGTCCTGGTCGGCCAGGATCATTTCAACGACGTCGTAGCCAAGATGGCCGAAAGACGCGAGAAGTTCTGGAAGCATGAGAAAGTCGGAGATAGAGTGGGCAAGGCACCCCTTGGCAACATCTTCCGTCGGCGGTAACTGCCGCCAGTAGGGTTCGCCGATGAGGATGATCCCCCCGGTGCACAGGCTCTGCGCCAGGAGCTCGATGGTGCCGGCGACTCCCCCGCCGATCCACGTGGCACCGAGACAGGCTGCCACACTGACCTTCTCCTCAGAGACATAGCCTGCAGCATCGCCATGGATGAAATTGACTTGATCGGCAACGCCGAGTTCTTCAGCGCGGAGTCTCGCCTGCTCGGTGAACAACTGGCTCATATCGATGCCGGTGCCGATGATGCCGTGATCGCGCGCCCAGGTGCACAGCATCTCCCCCGAACCGCTGCCGAGGTCGAGCACTCGGGCCCCCGACTCGAGACGCAGCGCCGCGCCGAGCGTGGCGAGCTTTTCGGGTGTGATCGGGTTGTGGATGCGGTGAGCACTCTCGCTGATGGTGAAGATCCGTGGAATATCCAATGCAGAAAATCTCCTTACGAACGTGAATAGATTTGTTCACTGCATTGCTTGTGACAGATGCAACAGCAGCGTCCTGCAGCGACAATGGCCGAGTCGACGACATCTTTTGGGAAACTCATCGCACCTCTCCTGATTTGAGAAGTCTCTCCGCCAGTTCCAAAGCATCCACCGGCCAGAAACACTCCGGCCGGGGACGGCGCACATGCGGTTGTCCGGCCGCTGGGCGGCAGTTCAGCACGCATTCGGTCCATTGCTCGGGAATCGCGTTCCGGCCCCACACAGCGCCAAGAAGCGCGCCACAGATGGCGGCGTTGGTATCGGTGTCTCCGCCGCGCATGACGGTGTCAACGACGGCTTCCTCCAAGTTCGGGGCATGTAGAAGTTGCCACAGGGCGTTGCGGAATGCCGTCAGGACCCATCCCTGCTGGTGGACATAGTCGGCGGGCGGCGCTTCGGCTGCACCTCGGACCGCCTCGAGGAGGCTCCCATCCACCTCCATGTCTTCAGCCCAGGTGACGATCTGCTGGTATAGATCTCGGCCGTCGCGCCCCTGTCGGATGGCACGGGCAATCGCCATCGTGAACAACGCATTGGCTTGCAGACAGACCGGATGGGGATGGGTGATTGCGGCATCCTGTCGCGCCCACTCGGCCACACGCTCCAAATCATGTTTGGCTCCGAAGATGCCCAGCGGGCTGATCCGCATCATCGCGCCGTTTGCCTGGCTGTTGGGATTGGGACGCCCCCGCAGGCCGCTGGAGACCGTCATGCCGCAATCGAAGGGCCCGGAGTCCAGCCAGAACAGGTAGGTCTTCTTTGTTTCCTCGGGATCATACCGCCCCTGATCCACCAGCAGGCGGGCCAGCAACAGCGCCATCTCGGAATCGTCGGTCGGTTGGCCGGCAATCGTGTTCCAAGTGCCTCCGTCAGCAAGTTCACGGATGCCATTGGGATATTCCCGTCGGATCTTTTCGGGTGCTTGAAATTCGACCAGGCTTCCCAAGGCATCACCGGCGAGCTGACCGAGGAGGCAGCCTTGGGCGCGGGAGAGTATATCGATGTCGCGGAAGTCCCGACTCATCCGGTCTTTGTCTCCACTCAATATTCCCATACAACCTCACAGGCCAGGTACTCGCTCAGCACAATCCGTACAAGAACGCCGCCCGTCTCAGAGACCGTATAACGATAACGATCAGGTTGAACCACGACCCAGCCGTCGGAAACCGGGAGACGGTCGGGGGATTTACCGCATGCCCTGATAAACGCCCGGCTGCCGATTTCCGGCCATAAGTCGATCTTGTCGGCGGCAATCTGCTCGAACGAAGACCTTTCCTCATCACTCAATACAGGCAAGGGCGCAATACCGACTGCGGTCGGTTCCTCCAGTTTCGGATACAGCTCATAGGCGGTGTGTCCTCTTGCGAGCTTCAAGACCACGTTTTGAATCCGAACGGCTTCGGGTTCCCACAGCAAGTTGTCCGCATCGTCCCTTTTCCGGGCCCTCTCTATCCGCCCCCTCAGCGTTGGATTATCTTTCAGAATACGCTTTACGTTGGGACGATGTTGATCAGACACGCCCGTGCCGCCGCATATTACACAGTCCAAGAAGCACGCCATATACTGCTCATCCAGGGAGAACGAAGCATTACATTTTTCGCAGGCACCGACGACCGGCAGTTCCGGCGGGTAGGGTTCATCCAGCAACACCTTCGACGGAACGTGATCACGCGTGGCGGGACGAGTGCCGCAGTAAGCGCACATTCCGGTGTGACGTTTGTCGATGAACAGGTGTCGCGGGTCCATTATTCTCCGGTCCACGAATTCTTAATCAATAGTTTAGGCTTGGCTTCCTTTCACTCGGCAGGCTCCTTTTCAAGGGCGGAGACGATTTCTCCGATGCTGCCTTCGAAATCCCGCTCGAGGTCGTGCTGCCACAGACGTATCACAGTCCATCCCATATCGCGGAGCCGCCGGTGATTCTTGGCGTCCCTTTCCCGGTTTTTGGATATCTTCGTTTTCCAGAAATCAGAGACCTTATGTTCCCATGTCGGGAACCTGTATCCGTGCCAGAAATCACCGTCGATGAAAACGGCTACCTTGGCCTTGGTGAAAACAACATCCGGTTTGCCGGGAAGCTCCTTGAGATGTTTGCGGAACCTGAAACCCCTTCTGTGAAGTTCCGAGCGCACACGGGTCTCCAGTCCCGTGTCCTTCCCCTTGATGCGGGACATGCAATAGCTTCTTTGCTCGGGGGTCAGGTTATCCGGCATATCTTCACGGCTCCTGATACAGGCTGAACGCACGGACCATCTCCCTACGGCCCGGCAGATGGAGCTCCGGTGGAACCGTGGTCAGTACGCTGAAATTTTGTGGCGTGCCGGGACATATCGCTCTGAAATCACAGCCGCCGCACTTGTCCGGATGCGGCCGCATGGGGAAATCCGACTCAAGGACACCCGTCACCGCCCATTCAATATTGGCGAGAGCGGCGTCCACCGCCTCCTGAGTGATCGGCACTTCAACCCGCTGGTTGTCCTTCAGGAGATGCACGCTGCCGGTTCTGGCGTTCCGCCCCAACACCTGATCGGCCGCCCGCGCATATAGCTGCACCTGCAGGGCGAGTTCGGTCCAATCGAGGTCTTCGTTGACGTCGGGTTGCTCTCCGCCTTCCACGGTTTTGAAATCGATGATCTCCGCCTGGAGTATGTTTCCTTCTTCATCTTCATGAAGCAGAAGGTCAATCGAGCCGGATATGACACAATTGGACGCCGGAATCTCAAACACCGCTTCCACCTGACGCTCCCGCTCGAAATCGACGCCGAAAGCGGCCACATAGTTTTCCGTGATTTTTACGGCTTGGTCCCTGGAATTTTCATAAGCACCCGGCCGGTTCACAGGATCGCCGCTCTGAGGAACGTGTTTCAGATGGAAAGTGTCCAACACCACCGGCTCGATCTGGTCCGGGTCGGGGGGTGCGTCAGGATTCAATTCATGAAGCTTCTGGATTGAGGTGTGGACGGTTCTTCCATATCCGAACATTTCCGGAACAACCGGATTGAGACCGTACCTCTCCCGGAACTGATAGCTTTTCGGACACTGGAGATAGTATCTGATCTCGGTGAAGCTTGTCGGATAGTCGGCGTCTTCAACCCTCCTGCGTGGTGCTGCTTGCACCAAGCCCCCTGGTAAACCAGCAGCCGTCTGAACAACGGCTGGATGAGTGCCAATTTGCAGTGAATACGGTGAAGGTTTGCGCTGTTGCTTGCCGAGCGGCAGCATCTCAGCACCGCTTACGTAAAGATATCTTTCAGCCCGCGTCACCGCCGTGTAGAACAGTCTGATTTCCTCGTCAGGAGTGCTCTGGTAGGCACCACGGTTGATTGCGGGCGTCATGATGCCAGCAGGGAGCCACCCGGAGTAGCTACTCCTTTTTTTGGGGAATCTTTGTGCTTCCACATCCACAACGAACACACAAGGGAATTCAAGCCCTTTCATCTTGTGAACGGTGGATACCGTAACAGCATCCGGTCGTTGAAGCACATCGTCCGTGGATACGTCATACCCGGTGTCAGCGGCGTTTTGGAGGAAATTGAGCACCTCAGAGAAACGTTGTCTCGAGTCAACGCTCATGTACACGGTTTCGACATCCAGAATCATGCGACTGAAAAGCCCGATATCCCGCATGACATCGTCGCTGAAGTTCGTGCGAGCTACATTGAAGGATTCCAGCAGATCGTAGACGAGTTGCTGGGGGTAAAGCCGTATTCGCGTCGAACCTTGGGGGCGATGAATCCGCCGGCTCCAGTCGGTGAGAACCCGCACCAATATATTAAAATCGGCATCTGGATAAGCAGACAATATCTGTGTGTTGAAGTGTTGCTGTAGAGTGTTTCGATCAAGCGGCGTATTGCGGAGAAGCTCGAAGGTGCTGCGCAAGACCGCTGTCTGTGGTCGGTCGAAAGGACCACCGCCAGCCTCCAAACTAAAAGGAATACCTAAGTTTTGGAGCGCCAAGGTGAAAGGGGCATGCCTCGGTTCTGGTTCGTATCTCGGTGACCCTTTTGTTGAGCGCATCAGAATAGCGAAATCAGCCGGTGTTAGACCACGGATTGTGCCATTATCATCATAGGCGGTACCCAATAGATCACGAATTCTCCCAGCAACCCATTCGGCTTCATCGGGCCTATCGGCAAACCACAGCACTCTGAAATCCTGTGGCGACCGATTCGCAAAAGCACTTGGATTCTTCGTAATCCGACTCGGTCCAAGCATGGCGGCGGCAAAGGAATCCGAAGCCTGTACTATAGGCTCTGTGCAACGAAAGTTTTGCGATAAGGTATGTACGCTGCAGCCGCCGTATCGTTGTTGGAACTCGAGAATGTTGGTGACGTCCGCCCCCCGCCAGGCGTAAATCGACTGATCATCGTCGCCGACAACAAAGAGGGTGTCGGAGCGTTGATGAAGAAGGCGGATTAGCTCCTCCTGGCAGGGGTTCACGTCTTGGTATTCGTCCACCATGAGGTGGCGCAGCAATCCGATACCGTTTTCAACGCCCGGTGCATTGTTCCGGACCGCGTCCACAACGTTGCGGATCATTAAAGAGAAATCGATATACTGGTCCGCCCGAAGACCGTCTTGAATGCGCACAAGCAGATCTCCGAGATCCGGGTCTTCCGTTGAAACCGCGGCGAAATCCAGCAGCTCGTCATTGGCGGTTTTCCAGGCGTCGGACGTCTGCTTGATCGTGTCGAAGTAACTGTTGCCCCTTGCGCGTCCGCGGAAGTTCTGCAGCCTCAGCCGGTAATAGCGTGAAATCAGATAGAGCTTCAGCCTGTTCTCATCAAGTACGTCGAATTGGCGGTATGTGGCGTCCATATCCCCCAGAATGTGCTGACAATACGCGTGGATGGTCCCGATATACATGGCCCCCATCACGGTGGGGTCAAGCCCGGCCGCCGCCAATGCCTGTGAAACGCGGCGTTTGATGGACTCCGCCGCCTTTTCCGTAAACGTGAACGCCGCAATTCCTTCCGGGGGTTCGCCCTGCGCAAGGAGTCTGGCGATCCGGTAGGCGAGCGTCCTCGACTTGCCCGATCCGGCGCATGCCAGACAAAGCACTTCACGCATAGGATCGACGGCGGCTGCGTATTGATCCGGCGTCAACTCACTCCGTAAGACTTGGTCGATACTCATAGTCAAAAGGGCCCTTTCCCCATGGTTATGTCCCGCCTTTGTTCTGCAGGGCGTTTCGAATCATTCTGGCGTGCGCCGTAATGAAAGGCGGCGGCAGCGCATTCCCGATCATCAAGGCGACGGCGGACTTGTTGTCGGTCGTCGGAAATTTGTACCGGCGGGGAAATCCTTGCAGCAAGGCAGCCTCCCGCATGGTGATCGCCCGGTCCTCTTCGGGATGAAGAAAGCGGCCTTTGGAGGGGTTGAAGCACCCGCTCGTGATCGTCGGGGATACATCCCCCCAAGCCATACGGCCGTATACATCTTTGAAACCGTTGCAGCGCTTGTGACAGTCGAGCTGGTCTTCTTCCGGAAGGTCTGTGCGGCTTCCGCCGTTCTTGGGAATGTGCCGGATCAGTTCCATGATCCGCGGCGTGCGCTTTTCCGGTATGTCATGAACCGGATCACCGCTTTCACCGGCCTTGGGCAGCCCTCCGATGGCGTCCCCGACGGTCTTTATTTTGTTTGCAGGGTTTGCGAACGGAATCTTCATCCGCCGACCCGCGAGGTAAATCAACCTCCGCCGGCGCTGTGGGACGCCGTACTCCGCGGCATTCAGGATGCGGTGATCACCCAGGTAGCCGAGCTCTTCCATTCGTGCTTGGAAGACCTCGAATCTCTCGTCCTCGGCCAGCCCGGGGACGTTTTCCATCATCACCGTCCGTGGGTTCAGCGCCTCCACAAACCGGAGAAACTCAATCAGCAGATCGTTGCGCGGGTCATCGACCGTGAAAGCCCCGTTCAAGGTACGCATCGTGGAAAAACCCTGGCACGGGGGGCAACCGGCGAGAAGATCAAGAGCCCCCTTCCTCAGCCCCAATGTGGATTTGATTTCAGCGGGCTTAAGATCCCTGATATCCTTCTCCCAGACCGTGCCATCCTTGTGATTGGCCCGATAGGTCTTGATGGACAGCGGATCGACGTCCACGGCACCGAGCACCCTGAAACCGGCTCTCTTGAGTCCGACCGTCAGTCCGCCGCATCCGGAGAAAAGGTCGAGGGCCGTGGGTTTGTCGTCGTGTTTCGGTTTCTTGCTGTTTTCTTTTTTACGGTTCATTGTAAGCACCTCCTTTGAAGGTCGGGCGCATCGGGACATGCGCGCCTTGGAGGTTACTTACCGGCGGCCGGGTCAACCTGCTGGCTGCGGAAGCGGAAATGGAGCGGCGCATTCCGTTGGGAATGCCGTCTGGAAGACTTATCCTTGCCGCTACATGGTGCATTTCTACATCTCCAGTGTCTTCAAAACCGCCCGGTCGACGTCGCCGTAGAACACGACATCCAGCCGCTCGATCACGTCTTCCGGCAGTCCTGCGAACTGTGCTTTGTTGGAAACCGGCACAAGGGCCCTCAAGGCTCCGCTTTCCAGAGCCAACTGGAGGGGTTCGGTGATGGACGCCGGTCCCTTGATATTCCCTTGTATCGTCAGATCGCCGAGGATCACCGTTCCGGCCTGCACATGACGGTTACGGACGGCGGAGATCATGGCCGCGAAGAAAGCCACACCGCAGGGACACTCGATTCTGCTTCCGGAAAGGTCCACCGCTTCTGCGTAAATATCCTTTTGAGCCAACATCGGGGTCAGCCCTAACTTGTCCTTGACGTTTTGCAGATAGCTGAACGCCCTGTTCAAAGACTCCTTCAATGACTTTTCGAGCCCGGTCGGCGTGCGCATCTTGCCGGTTCCGGCCGTCAGCGTGACTTCCAAGCGAAACAGCCCGACCTTGGCTTCGGCGTCCACAGCGGTGGTGTAGACCGTGCCTGGCGGCAGCGGGTCCTGCGAGATGACACCGGCTCCGCCTTGCTCGGGAATCCCGACGGCCCGCTCCGTGTCGTCGTCCAGGTCGATGTAGGAGAAGCTCGTTTTGTAGAACTCGAATGATCCGCGTTTTTTAAGCTGCTCCTTGACCCGTCTCCGTCCCTCCAAAGCCAGCTCCACATATTCGGCCATTTCCTCCTTCGTACATTCGCCGCCCGGATGGAGGATTTTGAGCAGACCGCTCACCGTCTTCTTGGCGGCGATGGCGTCGCGGCCTTCAACATGAGATCCGAAACGGAACATACGCTCCGCCTCGTCGAAGCGGTTTTGCTTGCGGAGGTTTCTGAAGGCTTCGGCGATATAGTCGGTCACAAAGCCGTAATGCGTAGTCAGGATGTCTTTTGAAATCTTGGGCACTTCCCATCCGGGGAAGTAGAAGTGCATCCGATCCAGCAACGCCAAATCGAATTCTTTGGGCAGCGGCTGGAAAAGGTCGGTCGCGGAACTTTGCACCAGACTTTCCACGGGTTGGTTCAAGTTACCGATAAAAACCAATGAGGCGTCCGCCAACACCTGCGTGACGCCCCGGCTGAAGCGGCCGTTGGCCATGTAGTCCTTCATGATCTGGGCCACGTCCGGATCGGTGATTTTCATGCCCCCGACCTCATCGAACGCCACCACGTCCCAGTGGCCGACCAGACCGACCTTCCTCCGGGCGTTGTTGTAGAACATATTCGCGGTGCTCGCCTTGCCGCCTGAAATCAGCATGCAGTAGGGGGACATTTCGCTGAATGCATAGGACTTCCCGGTACCGCGGGGGGCAAGCTCGATGAAGTTGTAGTTTTTCTCGACAAAGGGGATGAGGCGCGTCATGAGCAACATCTTCAGTCGCTTTTCCATGCGCATCGGCTCGAGGCCGACGCTTCTCAGCAGCAGATCGATCCACTCCTCTCTGCTCAGGGCGCGTCGGCCCTCCAGATATTCTTCCATGTCGAACCGCGCGAGTTGGATCGGCCGGAGGTCGACGATATGAAAAGGACTGTCCTTTTTCCCTTCCTCGGAAAGCCTGAATTCAACGTCGATGATCGCCCAGATGCCCCCCTCCAGGAGTCGTTCGTACCTTCTGTGGAAATACTCGGGTATGTGAATCTTGGTGTATCCGAAATGGTCCATGGAGGCCCAGTACTTGTTTTCGCTTGCCAGAAAGCGGACTTCGATGCGGTCTATGAAGCGGTGTTTGCCCTTGCGCTCAACCATGGACTGAGCCTTGTTGGCCTCGTCATGGCGGAAATAGTTGGCCGTCAACGTCTCCTTGACCGCGTCAACGCCGATTCGGATTTCCTCATCGTTGTCCGAGGCGCAATACTTGCCGAGGAGATATTCGAGCACATAGGACGGTACGTTCTCTCCGCCCTTGATTTGATGCAGAAGGTCTTTCCGCACCACCTTGCCGGCGAAAACGTCCGTCGATTTTTTGTCCAGTTGGTCTTGCTGCATCATACGCTCCCTATTCGAGCATCGCGTTCTTCAGCCTTTTCCTCGCCCAGACGACGCGTGTTCTCGGATCGCTCACCCGTATCTCTACCTCCGGACCGTCGAAGTCCGGATCGAGCAACACAGGTACGGGCGTTTCTTTGTTCGCTTGTAAAATCACTTCGCGGGTCTTTTCATCCCGTGCCTCGCAATCGGCCGCTTCACCAACCAGATTCGACTTGGCGGTCTTGCCGTCATAGGCCTCGATGCGCACCTGCGCCGGCGTTCCGAAGATGTCGCTCTGGAGGTGGAATTTCAGGCCGATGACCCGACTGGTGAACCGGTCCGACCGATAGCGGATATCCACCTCAGGCTTTCCCGACACGGTGTATTTTTCCGAAGCGGCTCGAAACACGATCACCGGCACCACCGCTTCCTGGAGGCTGAGGCCGCCGTGGAAATATCCTTCCCCGTCCGAGAAGACACGGAAACCGATGGGCAGGCAGACCTCCTGTACGTCCCCCTGGATGCCCACATGAGCCGCTTTCAAGGTTATCGTCCCAGATCCGCCGGAAAGCCCTGATCCCAGACGGCACCGGCGTTTGTTCTCCAGCCATCCTCCGGGAGGGCTTTGAACGACGTCTCCGGCCGGGATTTCCGGAAGCATCATATGGCCGTGGTCGGCGCTGATCAGGACACGGGTGAATCCCGCGGAAACCAGCGATTTCACCGCCGCCGCGATATCACCGATCACGTCGGACAGATAGCGCCGCGCGCGCCACGGACCGAGGTTCTCACCGATGGCGTCCGGGTCCTGGGTGCGCACGACAAGCAGGTCCTTGTCCTGTAGTTTCTTGGAGACCTTCTTGAACGAACTCAGCAGGTCGTCCATCGTTGTCTCGAAAAAGCGGTCCCCGTAGGTGTCGGCAAGCAGCTTCATCCGGTCCGACGAGGTCTTGAGGAGACGCGGTCCGATGGCCGGAACAAGCCCGCCGTCTTTTTCCACCAGCCGCAGCATCCCGTCCGCATCGGGCATCAGCGCGGCCATACCGCATCCGGTGACGGTCGGCACCACACCCGCGGCGTGCCGTATCTCGACCTCACCGGTCCCGGCCAGGGCTTCGCCCAAATCCCGACCCATTTCGTACCGCAGGGAATCCACCAGGAAGAAGACGATTCTCTCCCTGCGGTCAAGGACCACTGCCGCGTGCTCATTGAAGACACGGGTCTGTTTGGATGCCCCTTCAGGCGGCCAACCTTCCTCCTGTACGGCGGCCAGGAAATCGTCCTGTAGCGCGCCCGCCGCCTCGCGGTAGGTTTTTCGGCAGAGATCGATGACCGGCGGGAGGACGTCCTCCTCGGCGCAGGCGGTGAGCGCCGTTTCGAACAAACGCTGCCCCCGGTCCATGTCGGACAGGCCGCCTTCCGTGTAGGCCTTCACCAAGCCGCGCAAGTCCATCTTTCCCCGTAGGGCGTCGGTCACCTTTCCTGCGGACTCCATCAGGACCAAGGCCCGTTCAAGGGCGGTCCATGCCGGCGTGCGCCGGGCGTCTTGCCGCCAGATCGATTGCCTGCGTTTTTCAATCACATTCCGGGCCGCGTTGAGATCACCTGTGACGATGTGCTCAACGGCGACGGACAGGAGCCTCCGCTCTTCGAAGGGGAAAGTGTCGCGTTCGCCCGGGTTGAAGTCTTTCGGCATGATTTCGGGCAAACGAAGCCCGCTCTCCACGGCTTGGGCGAATTCAATATAGGAATCCCTCAACCCGGAATCCGAGCGCATCCGTTCGCACGCACTGTAAACGACGTTTTTCGCATCCGCGGACGCCCTGGAAACAGCGCTGACCGCGTCGGGCGCTCCGTCCGGCAGGTCGAAGACGAACTCGCTGAAAAGCATGTATTCAGTCGCCTTGTTGCGGATCGTCTTCCATGTTCGGTCGTCGCCGGTCGGTTTGAATCCGACCGCGGAGGCAACCAGGCGCAGCAGTTCTTCGATGCACCCCGGTGTTTCATCCACGGCTTTTGCCTTGGCCTCATCGCACAACGCCAGGGCGATCACGTCCGCCTCGCTTGTTGTATTGAAGACTTGTTTGATGAGCGGCCGGCTCTGCGCTTTTTCCAGGCCGTCGAGAAGGACGATATCCGGCCGCCCCTCGCGGAACAGGCGGGTTATCTCATCGGCCTTTTCAGGCATGGCCTGTCGGGCCAGGGACTCGATTTTCTGATCCTCGGTGTCCCCGAACGCCGCTCCGGCCAGAGCGTAAACCTCAAAGGGGTCCTGCATCTTTTCGTCCTCGGTCGCGCCCCTGCGTCCCGGAACGTAAATGAGCAGGCACCGTCCCGATTCGGCCGGATTGTCCGACTCGTTCATCAGCCGATACACCTCGTCGGCCCGTCGTCGGGTCTTGAGCACCGATTTCTCGGACGACAGCAGCTCGCAGTTCGGGGCGTTGAACGAGCCGGCGAAGGTTTTGAAATCACCCTCGGCGTCGTACCAGACCACGATACGGCGGTCGTTCAGCAAGTCGATCAATTTCTTGTGAAGAAAGGCGGTGAATTTCATCGGGCGGCCTCCTTCCTGCGACGACCGCGGCCGCCTTTCTTCTTGGAAGCGGGGTTTTCAACCTCGCAGAGTTCCTCAAGCCCGTGGGCGATGGCGATGGAGCGGTCCTTTTTGCAGACGTTCTGCACCCGGTCGGGCCATATCGTGTAGGCCAGATGCGCCCAGTCGTAGTCGCCCTTTTTCAATTTATCCCAGACCTTTTTGGTGTCGTTCGCCCATGATCTCAGGCTGAAAAGGCCGTTAAGTGGTGCGGCGTTGATGATGACGCCGTCGTTGAGATCCGGTTTGTAGGGCAGCGCCGCGATTCGAAGCAGTTCCTCGCGCAGGTCACGAAGCTCGCTGAGGAATGTCTGGGTCTCATTCAAGCGGTCGCGTAGCCGGGTCGCCTCTCCGCCGGAAGCGACCTTTAATTCGTCTTCAATCCGAGCGAGGCCGCGCTCGATCTCGCTGATCTTGGGTTCGACGTACTGGTTGACCGCGGCGTAGAGGGTCTGATCGTTCAAGCGGTGATAGTAAATCCATATCGTGTAGGAGCCCGAAACCGTCGACAGAGGCCAGTAGATCGGAGCCTTGCGTCGACTCTTGGAGTACCGCTTCAAATGATCCTGAAAGAACTTTGCGGGTTTTCGGAAATAGTCCCGCAGGTCGGAGACGCCGAGGATTTCGCAGGCTTCCTGTTCGATCTCGTGAGCTTTGTCCTTCCAGAGGAGGTCGAAGACCTCCCGAACGCGACGGACGATGTCGTCCCGGTGCGGCTGAGTGCCGTTTAAGCCGGGATCGTCCACCAGGATGCCGTTCCAGGCTATCCGGAGCGGGTACTCGGAATCCGGGATGGTCGGCTTCGAAACGGAGCCGTCCGGCGGCAGGGTGTTCGCATCCGGCCGGGCGCGGAGACACCCTTCGCTGACAATGCGGTTCGGCTCCGCGGGCAGGCCGTCCGGTCCTACCAACATCCCAGGCGGGCAGACCAGCAGCGGATCGAAGGGGTCTGGGAGTTTCGGCGCGAGTGCCGGGTCAAGGGCGATGCGGACGTCCCAGCGACCCACTAAACAGCCATAGAGGTAACTGGCCAATGCACTTAAGATTTCCGGTATTGTTTTTTTATATCTTTTAAGAAAAACAAAGGTTGGCCGCTCATCTTCACGTATTAAAGCATCTATTTCGCTTGCATCGCTGAAATCCCCACCGTAAGCTTTCTGGACAATAGTATCGATATCCCGACATGCATATTCAATTCGTTCCGCAGCTTCTTGAAGCTTTTTCTCCATTGAATACGCGAATTCTTTGATTGACATTGTGCCGATAGCCTGTTGAGGAAAAACAGATAAAAATACAGGAGAGCACTCGTCGCATTGAGCGCCAGACCGAAACTCTGAAATAGCAGCAAAAGCTGGCTCTGAACAGTCCATTATCTGATCAAAATCAGGACATGGAAGTTGCTGGATAATATTTGAAATCCACATAAATCGGCCTCTGTCTCCTGCCTGAAAAAGCCGAAGAACCATCTTCACAACATGCGAGTTAAGAAAGCCAAGTAAGCCAGTAGATTGCGATAGGTCTGCGGGTTGAAACACAGGCCCGATGTCAGCAAAAATACAACCTGCCGGAATCACTTTCGCGCCGAAACCTGAATTATTGACACTCCAGCCAATTCCGGAGAGGTAAAAATATCTTTCGTTTTTGATGGTTCGTGATGCACCACCGTACTTTGCCTCTGCATGGGCTTTCATGGCAAGGCCATCGCGTCCCCATATTAATGAGAGGTCTACATCGGAATAGAAGGGTGAATAGTCGCCACCTTTGTGGAATCTTTTCCAGACGTTGTCAGCATCTTTGCTAACACATTCAACCCAATGGCGAACATAACGCTCATCATCACCGGTGATTAAGCCTTTGAGCACTGAACCCATATTCGGATCAAGCGTTCGGTGGTTTGAAAAAAGGCTCACTAGAGAAGTCGGGGCAGCATATGACAACCTGCAATCGGGCAACTCCTGAAAAAATTTGGGACTTCGAATAAATACTGTGCTTCGTCGCTCTCCCTTGAAATGAGTGTAAATGTCTTCCAAAAGGAATTCAGCTTTTGATATATTATCTGTTGCTGTAATTGTTATTATACTCCCAACTGCATCGGTTCTCACATCGCGGTTCGTAAAGGTGAACACCGCGACATCGACAACGGCATCAAGAACCCCACTTCCTAAGTCCGCCATAACACCGAGCTCGACCGCCGACAGCAGGAAGTCTTTGCGAAATTCAGACATTCTCTGATTAAACATGAAATTACGCGAAGTGATTGCACCACAGGCGCCGTGCCTATAAAGTATATTTTTCGCACGCTGCAAGAATGGCAAAAAAATGTCATCACCAGAAAATGAATATCTGCTGTGAATGTAGGAATCCGATCCAATTGAGACTTCTCCATAGGGTGGATTCATCAAAACCACATCGTATCGTTTTCTACAAAGGTCGATAAAAGAGAAACCGCGGGCGGCATCATCCGCAAAAAGACGACGCCGGACGGTGTGGCCGTTCTCGGCCCGTTCCGCAAATTCCTTCAACGCCGCGAGGACCGCATTCTCGGACTGATCCAAGAAGTTTTCGTCGCTCATATCAGCGAAATCGAAGAGCGTCGGTGCACGGTCTGGAGCCATGCCAGGCAGATATCCCGCTTCTTCCTTCCGTAAACGCAGTTCCTTGCGGTATTCCTCTTTGGCTTTGGACACAACATCGTTGATCTCTTCCTCGATCTTCAGAAGTGATCCCGCTTCGCCGGCGAGTTTCATCTTGTCGAACACCGCATCGACGAGTTGACCGAGAACCCGTGGTTTGAGTTCGGCGGTGAACTCTTCCTTCATGTCCGCTTCGCCGGGCATGGGCTCGGCGGTGACGATGTTCGATTTGGCAACCTGAGGCCGCTCAGCGGCCTTGATGCCGAGGTTCTTCCATGCTTTCTGGGCCCGCAGCCAGAGAGCCAACGCCGCGATCTGCACGGCCCGGGGATCGATATCGATGCCGTGCAGGTTGTGCTCCATGATCAGCTTGGGAATCTCCCGGCGCAGGTCATCGAGGGTTTCGAAGTCTTCCAGCAGGGTTCGGCCTGTGTCCTCGAATTTCGAGCCTTCGGGGTCACCCCAGGCTTCTTCGTAAATCTGTTCCAGCAGATCGAATGCATAGAGCAGGAAGTGGCCCGACCCGCACGCCGGATCGAGGACGCGGAGATCGCGCGGGTCCTTTTTAGGTCGATGCTCGATGTAAACGGGTTGCTTGAGCAGCTCCTCCTGGGAAAGGTCGGTCCGGCCCTCAGCTTCGGGCGGAGCCTTTTCACCGGCGGCAAGGAAAACCTCGTTCGGCCGCCTAACAAGATAACGGCACTCACCCTTGATCGCGGTGTCTCCCTTTCGCATTTCATACCAGATGCGGCCGAGGGTGTTGTCGGTGAGGAACTCGACCACGTAGCGGGGGGTGAAAAACTGGTTGCGGACGGCCAGTTCCCGGCTGTTCCTCGGAGCCGCCGATGCATCCCGCATAGCCTTCCGCTCTTCCGGGGGATTGAAATACTGGTAAACCCAGCCGATGGTCTCGTCTTCGGTCCAGAGTTGTGTTAATCCCGACTTATTCAATTCACCCAGGACATCCTCCATGCATCGTTCGGAGGGGAATATCGCCGACTGCGGCGTCGTCCGGTCGAACAGCACCCCCAGATCAAGAGCGAGCTCGTCGAACAGGCACTCGAGAAACACGCGGTAGGTGTCGTACCTGCCGCCGAGTGCTCCGCCGGAAACACGTTCGAACAGACGGAAACCATCGGAAGCCGTTCCTTTGCGGACGCACTCGACCACCAGGCCTCGTTCCTCGCACAGGCGTAAAGCGGCCAGGCGATTGAGGATGGTGAACGATATCTCCAGCGTCACGCGCTCATAGGCGCTCTTGCGGCGCTCCGTTTCCCCGCCGACCGCGCCGGCGGTATAGTGATCGAGCAGATCGCGCAGCCGCCGGGCGGCCGCAGCCTGGTCCGGGGACAGGTGGCTCATTTCCTTCAGTGCCAGCACGGTTCCGTCGGGATGCAGTCCGAATACGCCTGTAAGCTGGTCGGTGACGTCTTCGGTCAACCTGCGCCTGCACGCGGTGACCGTTTTCGCCAGCAGATTGCGTGTGTCTTTGTCGAAGCTCATTCGCGCCCCTTGATCCGTATCCGTTTATTCGACTTCAAGAGCCCGGCCAACTTGTCACGAAGGGAGGCCAGCCACGATTCCAGTTCAGCTGAAGAGGCGATGACGGTCGTTTGCACCAGGGCATAGGCTTCCACGACCTCTTCCTCGGCCGGTTCACCGCCTTCACTTTCCCCGGGCTCGGGTTCCGGCTCGGGCTCCGCGGGGCGTCTCCGTTTGACCTCTTCCCGGAGTTCCGCGATCAGTCCGGCCAAGGTCCGTTTTCGGACCAGCAGTGTTTGAAGCAGCGTCACCGGGTCACCGTTTTCGGCGGTCTCCGGCATATCGCAGGACAGCTTGGCCGCGATCTCTTCCCGGTCCTCGTCAAGCAGCTTGGCCCAGTCCGGGTCCGATTCGAGATCGTTGAGCGCCTTTTTCAAGGATTCTTCATACGCGGCGCGCTCATCCGCATACCGGCTTTCGGCCCGGTCGACGGCACCCCGGACGACGCCCCTCAGCTCGGGGAGCCGCTCATGAAACCGGTCCGAGGAAAGAACCTCCTCCGCGGTTTCCCTGTCTTCGGTTACGAGAATGTCGGACGTGGAGCCGGAGAAGAGGCGTTCCAGGTCCGATGTGGCATTGAGAACCGTACGCGCATTGCGCACATCCGCCTCGGCACCGCTCTCCAAGGCTTCGAAAACGGCCTTGGCCCACGTGATTTCGTCAGGCAGGCTGCACTCGACACCGCCGAGTACGGCCCCCGCACCGCCCGCGTCGCCCTTGAGCAGGTAGGCCGCATCAGCCAACAGCCGGCGGACGCGGTCCTCACCGGGGAGTCCTAACAGACGCAACCGATCGGGCAACGCTCCGAGTCTTTCCAACAGATCGGGGACGTTGCGTCTCACCGAGCGACTGATGTGGTCTTCGAGCGGCAGTACCTCGTCGCCGAACAGGGTTTCAAGCCGTCTGGCGGCCCGATCCAAAGCTTCCGGCGGGAGTTTGGCGTCGCGGGGAGAAACGCCGATCCGGTTGAACGCGACGGTGCTCTTGACGCCTTCGACCGCCTTCGGTCCAGCCGTCCGTATCGCACCTTCCGCACCGGGGACGTGAAATTCAATGTCCCCCGCACGCAGCAACGCCGCGAAAAGATATCTCACCGTGTCCTTCGTCCAACCGTAGGGAGGGGTGGAGAAAACATCTTGCAAGTAGGAACCCTGAAGCCTTCCGGAGCCGGACTCGGCGGATTTCGCCTGGAAGACGCGCAGCACTTCGGCCAGCACGGGAGCCGCCGTATCGATCCGCGGCGCTCCCCGAGTCTTGGTGACGAGTCCGAGCGGGTCGAGGTCTTTGGTGATGCGATCCATGCGCTCGACACCGAGGAACTTGGCGGCGGCGTCCGTCGAAGGCCGAATCGGAGCCAAATGGAAATGCGGGAACACCTCCTTGACCGCCGACGACAGGATGTTGCGCACGGCCGCATCCAAAGTCTCCCCGGCTTCACGGACAGGGGTCGGTTTCCCACGGAATATGAAGACGCCGTCCAGCATCGCCTTTTCCATCGCCGCGGCGGCGTGTTCACGGCTCCGCCCCGCCGAACGTCTTTCGGCCCGGAGATATTGAGCGACCACATGATCCGCGCTGCGCTCGTCGACGTCGCCCAGCACTTTTTCCGATTTGACGATCTCGGGAAGGAGCTCTTCCACTGGCTTTTCGTTGCGGATGAGCAACACAACCGTATTTTTGAGTTCGACCTGGGAATTGGTGGAGACCAGGAACTCCTTTCGCCGCCCATCCCACAGGGTCGGTTCCGTGAACTCAAGCCGGACTTCCACGTCTTCGGAACCGCCGACCACCGAGGTCCGCCCCAACTTGACGGCCGCCCTGACCTCCTTGATATTCTCGAGCCTGGCCGCGGGCTGGACCCTGAACATGGCATGATCGGCGGTGCCCTGTTTGAGGACATCGATCCGCGCCCGGGCGCATTCGCCCGACGTGGGCGCATAACTGTTGCGCTTGTCGCGGATCGGTTTGACCGCGTCGCTGAGAAACACCCAACCGCCCGCTTGGGGGTCCTCGATGAGGCCGCATTCTTTTTCGGCGGACAGTTTCCGCAGGGCTTCCCGCACTTGGTCGAGCAGCCCCGGCGAACCGACGGTCCGGTAGAGCAGCGCGGCGATGTTCTCAGCCGTCCGCGGGAAGGTTTCAACGGGTTGCAGAGCGGCGACCGCTTTGGCGACGCGCACTTCGAAGGCGTCGGCACCGAAGATCTTCATCGTCTTTTCGACGCCCCCGATGACGTGGGGCAGGACTTTTGCGATATCCGCCTTCAAGGTGTCGTAAAAATCATCGACGCAGGCAAGAGAGCGGATATCACGGTCGGCCAACTTGACCGCGTCCGCACTGAGGACCCGGCTCTTGTCCACAAGCACGTCCTGGATGACCCGGATGGCCGAACGCAGACCGATGCCGCCCGTTGAGCGTGCCAGGGTGCGGATCAGTTCCAACAGCAGATCGAAGTGTTGCGGCAGAAACGGATAGAGACGGACGAACGTTTCGGCGTCCGGGTCGCCTTTGAAAAGCGCCGTCCCGGTCAGCCGTGTATGCGTGACCGTGGATTGACCGTGTTCCTTGTAATCGGCCGACAACCTTTCACGGCCGTCTTCCGACTTGTCAAGCAGCCGGCGGTGGGTGATTTCCCGGATGTCGCTGGCATCGAGGTGAATTGAAATCGGAAAACGGTCCCGCAGTTTGTTCAGTTCCGCGGAGTTGTGCGCGGCCTTCTCGACGATCTCACTCAGTGTCTGCTGCCCGGTGGCGGCGATCCAGACTTTGCCCTTGCCGAGTTCCTTGAGATTCCTCGCAAGACCGTCCATATTGAGGATCAGCTCCCCGCGGGGGGCGACGTACTGTCCCGCTTCATCGACCAGCAGAAGGATATTCTCGTGACCTGTCTTGCGGCGGCACAGCTCGATGATTTCGGCGGCCAGGTCGCGGACGTCACGCGCCTCTTCAAAACGCAGGCCCCTGAAGCTTTCCGGGGTCGGGAAGTCGTCGGGAAGAACTTCGGGTATGATTTCCGAGGCACGGGCGACACCGATCAACGGGTCGTTATGAATTTCCTCCCACTCGCCTTTATATCGCCCACGGTATTTCTCTTTGAACTCGGCATACTTCCCACGTCGATCCAAGGTGAATTCGAGTTGGGCGGTCTTCTTCTCCTTAGAGAAACCGGCCCACTGCAGCACCTTCCAGTAAAGCACCGTGGAAACCGGGGCGGCGGCACTTTCGGCGAGTTGTTCGGATCCGAGATCGAGCAGTAAGACCGCCGTCGGGTGTTTTTTTGAAAGGGTGCGCAAGGCAGCAGGGATTTCAATACGGGGGAATCGGTCGCACAGGAGATCAAGGAAGGGTTTGCCCTGAACCTTTCTGGATGGATCGAGAGCCCCGCCCAGGTACTTGGTGAATGAACTCTTACCGCTTCCGTAAAAGCCAGACACCCATATTCCGACTTCGGTCACCTGTCCGCCTCCGACGCCTTCACCGAAAACATCAAGAAACTTCCGGAAGCAGGACTCTATGTTGTCCGTAACCTCGTATTCACCGATTTCACGCGAAAGCCGGTCTTCTTCCTGCGCGTAATAGTCGATGACTTTCTCAATAGTCCGGTCGATGGGCCGCCGGGCTGAGAATGTCTGCCTGATCGTTTCGCTCATTACGGACCTCCCAATATCGAAGCACGGTAGCCGGGATCAACAGAATGAAATCCAAGAAATTTCAAGCTGCTCTGTCCGCTGAGTGTGCCTGGGTAGAGAAAAACGGTTGGAATTTGTGCTTTGTCATGCAAGTAATCCCCAATAATTTTTGTCCGTGTGAAGGGGTGCAGCAATTCAATTTCCGTAATCAGCACAACCACTTTTTCCGAAGCTGATTCAACTGCATCAGCGATACTATTTAAAAGAGCGTTGTTTTGGCGCAGTACATCGCTTACCGCGCCCTTCAACATTTTGATATCGGCTTCTCCTTCGAGTGCCAACCACTCTTCCCATCTGCCGGAATCGTCCACCAGCTTCCACACGATATCAGCCATGGAAAGGCGATGAACTTTGTAACCAGCCTCGTGAATCCTTGACATCCAGCGAGGTAACCGCTTTTTAAGATCCAGCATCAGCTCCGGCGGATAAACGAAATAGAAAACAGGGTCACTCTTTGCCGGGCTGAGGGCGTCCGGGTCGCGGATCTTGTCTATCAGTTCATTGAATGCCTTATCGAGCGAGTACATCAATAAGCTCCTCGATTGAATTGACGGTCCATGTGAAATGAACGACCGATCCGGCGCGCTGGACGATCACCCCCCGGTGTTCCCCGAGGTTATCCAGCCTTTCAAGCACTTCCGATTCGGTCATGCCGAAAAGCGCCCAGTCGGCATGGGCGCAGAGCGACGAATCGGTGACGCCGCTTTCCTGCAACTCTTTTGCAAGCAAAGCCGCCCCTTCATCGGACATGTGGTAGTTGACGATCTCTCTGCGCCCGCGGGTGACTTCGCGCAAGAAGCCGACGTCCCGCAGAAGCCCCAGAACACAGCGGGCGATACGAACGGAGACGCTTTCCGACCATTGGTTGTCCAAGCGTCCGTCGTAATGGGCCTCGGACAGGAACGACAACATGGGATCGGTGCCCATGACGTTGCGTCCGCGCCTTGCCGCCGGCCAATACTCGCGGATGGTGAAGTCGTACACCAAGGGGTCCTGTCTAGCCGTGAAAAGAAACAGCAGCTCGGTGAAAACTCGCCCCGGCAGACCGGAGGAGAGAACCCGTTGAAGTATTCGGGCGGGCTTGTCGGTCGGTTTCAGGTAACGTGGAGCGAAAACACGTCTGACCACGTCGTGGGTCCTGTAGGCGGTAGCGTTTCCAAGCAGACCCTGGTCCTGCACCCGTTGCATGAATCCGTCAAGGGATTCGCCGGGCGTCCAGTGCTCAAAGAGACGCCTGGTCTCCTCGATCATTCCGGCCCCTTTGCTTATGGCCGTCGTATATTGGCGTTGCACATCCTTGTTCATAGTCAAAGTCATCCGCCGATCCTGTCTTGCTCCGTCGCGAAATAGGGAAACGCGGGTTTCCCCCGTTTGAAGGCGTCATGGTAGACCGAAGCAGCCATGCCCAATGCATCGACCCTTACGGCATCCGATTCGGCGCCGATACGCTTGGGGCCCGCAGCGACGCCCTTCACGGGCGGCCCGCTGCAGAGCCTGGAAAGCATCTCCATTAAGTCTTCCCGCCGGCCCAAGAACGAGCGGAATCGACTGATAAACTCCGCATCGTCGGAGGACGGGGAGAAATGGATTTCCGTTTCCAAAGATTCAGGCAGTCGGAACAAGTGATACACACCCACCCGGCCGACGGCTTTGTCATGGGCTTCACATGCGGCCCGGCCGGCGGCATGTACCGCCGAACGGATCGGTGTACGAGGATAGAGCCTCTCGAGAAAACGCAACCCGGTTTCATTCATGAATTCCGTTTTCCACCAGGCCGGGACGGCGGTTTCCCCGAGCGCCAAAACCAACGCGCGGAGACGGACCGTGAAAATGCGCCGAGGAATTTCAGTTTCGTTGCCTTTGCTCATTTTCGTTCACCTTGCTTGCGTTCTTCCTTGGCGTCGTCGGCTCCACCCGATTTCACCCACTCACCTACTTCTTCTCTGTCGAACTTCCAGAGCCGACCGATCTTGTGGCCCGGCATCTGCCGTTCGCTAATCCACTTGTAGACCGTATCCC
>ENA-OSEO01002403-OSEO01002403.1-sediment-metagenome-genome-assembly--contig:-NODE-2403-length-26730-cov-12.171613_pt1 | contig 26730 bp, 21 predicted proteins | sample MGYA00237883_ERZ534232 | MGnify/ENA metagenome assembly ERZ534232
TTTTTCCCGGGGAAGGATACCTTCCTCTTTTTTGATGTCGCTACTTGAAACAAGACGCGAAATGCCGGATGATAGTTAACCGACTTGTCCTAAAGGAGGACATCGTTTCATGGACAGACTTGAGGGAATCGGTGCCGTGATTCTCGCCGCCGGGAAGGGTACGCGGATGAAAAGCCCGATTCCAAAAGTACTTCACCGCCTTTTGGAAGAACCTCTCTTGAATTACCCTCTTTCAGCGCTTTCCGGAGCGGGAATCGTCAATTCGGCAGTGATTGTCGGCCACGGGGCGGACGATGTGGAGGCCTATCTCCATGCGTCGTGGCCTTCGGTTGCCTCTTTACGGCAGGTTGAACAAAAGGGAACGGGCCACGCCGTCCAGGTGGGCCGGCCGTGGTGGGAACAATTCGGGACGATTGTCGTTCTACCGGGCGATGCGCCCCTATTGACACGTGAAGCCATCGAGGGCTTGCTGCAAAGCCACAAGGAGTCGAAAAGCTCCGCAACGTTCCTGAGTTTCGAAATCGAAAACCCTGCCGGCTACGGTCGAGTCATACGCACCGGGAATGGCTGCCGCATCGTCGAAGAAAAGGATGCCTCTACTGAGGAACGCCGCATCCTGGAAGTCAATAGCGGGATCTACGCCTTCGAGACAAGAGACCTTGTTGCGGTGATCGAACATCTGGACAACAGGAACTCCCAGGGTGAATTCTATCTGCCGGACGTCCTTCCCCTCCTTTCAGCAAGGGGCCTGCGTGTCGAAGCAAAACGATGGAACAATCCGGAAGACCTCTCCGGAATCAACGACCCGGTGCAGCTTGCGCAAGCCAACAGGCAGATGCGCGACCGGATTCTTTTCGCGCACCTACTGGCCGGGGTCAAGCTCATGGACCCCCAGACGACCTGGATTGGCCCAAGGGTCGTCCTGGAAGCCGATGTCCGCATCGATGCCGATGTCCAGATTTGGGGAGATTCCCTGATCGAAAGAGGCGCAGTCATCGGCAGCCATTCGATCCTTCGAAACACCATCATCAGGCAAGGCGCAAACCTGGTCGCCTTCTGCTGCGTGACCGACAGCGAAGTCGGCCCTGCTGCAAAGGTGGGACCCTTCGCCTGTCTTCGTGACAATACCCGTCTCTCGGCCAACACCCTTGTGGGGAAATTTGTCGAGACAAAAAATTCTGCCGTCGGCGAGGGCAGCAAGGTCCCACACCTTTCCTACGTGGGCGACGCCACCATTGGAAAGGAAACGAATATAGGAGCCGGAACAATCACCTGCAACTACGACGGTTCAAGAAAGAACCCCACCCGAATCGGGGACCGTTGCTTTGTCGGAAGCGACACGATGCTAGTGGCACCGGTCACACTGCATGATGGATGTTACACCGCTGCAGGCTCGACGGTAACGGAGGACGTTCCCGAAGGAGCCTTGGCGGTTGGCAGGGCAAGACAGAAAAACATCGAGGGTTGGGCCCGCAGGAAAGGCGCGGTCCCGCGGAAGGAGGAGGACTGATGGTCACACAGCTGCGGCAGATGAAAATCTTCACCGGTTCGGCCCACCCCGATTTCACGCAAAAGGTGGCGGATACGCTCGGGGTTCCGATGGCTTCCTCGAAACTTTTTCGTTTTTCCGACGGCGAGATCGGGCTTTCAATTGAGGAAAGCGTGCGTGGAGCTGATGTTTACGTAATCCAGCCCACTTCGGAACCCGTGAACGAAAACCTGATGGAACTCTTGATCATGATCGACGCCCTCAGGCGAGCATCAGCCTACCGCATCAATGTTGTTACGCCCTATTTCGGATACGCCCGGCAGGACCGAAAGACAAAAGCGCGGGAACCCATCACGTCGAAACTCGTCGCAAACCTGATCGAAAAAGCCGGTGCAGACAGGCTCGTCGTCGCGGACCTGCATGCCGGCCAGATCCAGGGCTTTTTCGATCGCCCCGTCGACCATCTTACGGGAATTCCCCTGCTGGCCTCCTACTTCAAGGAGCACCTTAAAGAGGCGATCGACCAGCAGAAAATTGTCGTCATCTCCCCTGATATAGGAGGCGTCGTCAGAGCCCGCCGCTTTGCGGTCAAACTCAACGCCGACCTTGCCATCGTCGACAAGAGGCGGTCTCATGAAGTTGCAAATTTTTGCGAGGTCATGGAAATCATTGGTGATGTGCGGGGCAAGGTCGCCATTCTCGTCGACGATATCGTCGACACCGCAGGAACCATGGTGAACGCCTCCAGGGCCCTTCTGGAACGGGGAGCCGAAAGGGTTTACGCCTGCGCAACACACGGTGTCCTTTCCGGGAAAGCCATCGAAAATCTCAGGAATTCCCCAATCCACCAGCTCGTGTTGACCGACACCATTCCATTGCCCGAAGGGAAAAAGTTGGATAATATTACCGTGCTGTCTATCGCCCCTCTCTTTGCAGAGGCGATCAACCGCATCCATTCTGACCATTCGGTCAGCATACTTTTCTACTAGGCGGGACCGGAAAGACCGGCCCTGTATTCACCGGGAGGAGGCAACATCATGTCCGATATTCTGCAGGTTACCCTCGAACCGAGGGACAAGAGCGGCAAGCAGGAGGCAACAAAACTTCGCAACGGAGGGTACATCCCTGCCGTTTTCTACGGCAGCGGTTACCCGCAGTCGATCCCCGTCAAGGTAAAGACCCGGGAAATTCTTCCCGCGGTCAATTCGGGGCACTGGGAAACCTTCAGGCTGAACGTCACGCTCCCGGACGGGAAGATCGAGATGGCCCTCATGAGGGACGTCCAGAAGAACTTCCTTAACGGCGATCTCCTCCATATCGATTTTTACCAGCTCGTATCCGGGCAAAAGGTCCAGGTCAAGGTCCCCATTGAACTCGTGAATCGTGAAACCTGCGCCGGCGTAAAAGCAGGCGGCATTCTCGAGCAGTTTTCCCACGAGGTGACAATCGATGTGCTGCCGAGGGAAATCCCCGACGTTCTCTACGTCGACGTACGCAACCTTGCCCTTGGAGAGGAAATTCGGCTGAAAGACATTTCCCTTCCCGAATCCGCAGAACTGCTCGACGATGGCGAGTCTGCCATTGTTCTCGCCGCTGAGCCGCGCGGAACCGAAACCGCCGTTTCCGAAACGGAAGGCGAGCAGAAGGAAGTCGAAGTCCTTTCAAAAGGAAAGTCCAAGGGGCAGGAGGAGGCATAGGGGCGTTGAAGCTGGTCGCGGGACTGGGCAACCCTGGTCTCGAATACGCCTGGACAAGGCACAATTTCGGATGGCTGGTGGCCGATCAGGTCATCAGCCGTTTGAATATGAAAGGCCCCCACAGCCGCTTTCATGGACAGATCTGGGGACCAGCCCGCCTGGGAAGCGATTCCCTTTGCGTGCTCAAGCCGATGACCTACATGAACTTGAGCGGAAAATCGGTGCTCGCGGCCGTAAGGGAATACAACGTTGTGGCCTCCGACTGCCTTCTTGTGGTAGACGATGTCGCTTTGCCCTTCGGCTCGCTGCGCCTTCGGGCGAGCGGATCCGCCGGCGGCCACAACGGAATCGCATCCGTACTCGGGGCCCTGCAGACCCTGGAAATCCCCAGGTTGCGCTGCGGTGTGGGACACCCCATCGATACCCGTGGACTCGCTGATTTTGTCACCGACGATTTCGACAGTGAAGAAAGAAAATTGCTCGACCCTTTCATCGAAAGGGCCACCGAAGCCGTCCTCCTTTGGCTTCGGATAGGCATAGACCGTGCCATGAACCGCGTCAATGCAGGCTGATCCATCCGTGTTGCTGAACCCCGGCCAGATCAGGAATGACCATTGGAACTCCTGGCTTGGCAAGGATATTGCACTTACCGCAGGAAACGCCGGCAGGGCCTGGCTCGTAAGAGACCCGGCGTTCCCGCTTCTTGCCATCGTAGCCGACCAGCGGCAGCAAAGGGAACTCCAATCCGACCTTCGAACACTTTCAGCAAAGACAAGTCCTGTTTCCAGTCTTCCGGAAATCCCGCTCACGATCGAGGGTTTAACCCAAAAAGCCATTAGGATCCAGCGAGGGGAAGAGCTTTCCCGGTGGAAAAAGACAGGCGGAACCCTTGTTTGCACCCCGGGAGCCGTCATGAGCCCTTTCTCGCTGGCAGACGGGGCGTTTTCACTCGTTACCGGAGAGGAAACGGGCCGTTCCCGGCTTATCGCCCGCCTGGCCGCACTCGGTTACGAAAGGACGGATACCGTCTGGTCGCCGGGGCAATTCGTCGTAAGGGGAAGCATTGTTGACCTTTTCGACCCGTCTGCCCGAAACCCCTTGCGTGTCGAATTCCTTGATGAGCGTGTGGAATCACTTCGCTTCTTCAGGCCAGAAACCCAGAGAAGCACCGGGCCAATAGACGAGATCACCGTTTCCGCCGTCAGGGAGGGGGAAACCCCTTTCCTCGAGGAACTTTTTCCGGAATCCTGCCGCATCGTTCTTTTTGAACCTGCCGAAATCGCTTCCCAGGCGGATCACTACCGTTGGGTCTGGGAAGGGCTGATGCCCGAAGCCCAAGTTGAAAGGATTCCCGAGTGGGATGCCCTTTACGTCAAACTTTCCCGCTTTCCCCTCCTCAGGATCAAATCCTCCGTCGAAAAAGTTTCAGGCAGGATGGAGCTCATGCCGCTTCCGTCCTTCAAGGGACGCCGGCAAGCCCTCGAAGCCTCCGTGGAAAAATGGGAAAACCGGGGATTGGCCATAAACGTCCACACCGCAAACGATTCTGTTGCCAAGTGGTTCGCCGGGCGAGGCATTCCCACCCACAAAACGCCACTGACGTCGGGATTCATAAGCCCCTCGGAAAAAACCGTTTTCATTTCCGACTCCGATATCAGCGGTATCACATCCCTTCCTTCAGGTGTAGGGAGTTCGATCCCTCCGATGGAATGGAATGACCGCCTTGAAATGGGCCAGTGGGTCGTTCACGAGGACTATGGGATCGGCCGCTTCGTCGGCATCGAAACCATCCCCTCTCCCCAGTCCGAAAACCAGGAATACCTCGTCATCGAGTATGCCGGCGGTCAAAGGCTTCTCGTCCCCCCTTTCCTCCTGTGGAAGGTCACCCCTTATCTCGCTCCGCGGGGAAGCGAACCCGCAGCCGATTCACTCAAGTCCGGACTTTGGAAAAAGAGCCTCACACGGGTCCGAAGAAAGGTCCACGAGGCAGCCATCGAATTGATGGAAACCTACGCTCGAAGAGAAACGGCTCCTGGGTTCGCCTTTCCCCCGGATGGAGAAATATCGCTCGAAGTCGAGGGATCTTTTCCTTACCAGGAAACTTCAGACCAGATCCGTGCAATCGAGGAAATCAGGCATGACATGGAAAGCATCCACCCGATGGACAGGCTTCTCGTTGGCGATGTCGGTTTCGGAAAAACCGAAGTCGCCCTAAGGGCGGCGGTCAAGGCAGCGGAAGCGGGGAAGCAGGTCGCAGTCCTCGTGCCGACCACCCTGTTGGCTCAACAGCATTACGAGACTTTTTTGACGCGGACCCGCGAACTGCCCATCAGCGTGGAAACGCTTTGCCGCTTCGTACCCAGGAAGAGACAGGCCGAGATCGTCCGCATGGCTGCGGAAGGCCGCGTAGACATACTGATCGGCACCCACCGCCTCGTGCAAAAAGATGTCCGCTTCAAGGACCTTGGCCTTGTCATCGTGGACGAGGAACACCGTTTCGGAGTCCTGCACAAGGAGCATTCGAAGGGCCTCAAGCCTGATGTCGATGTGCTCATGATGAGCGCCACACCCATTCCCCGTACTCTTTTCCTTTCCCTCGGGGGTCTTCGCGACATTTCAGTCATCGCGACCGCCCCTCACAGGCGCTATCCCGTCGTTACCGTCGTTAGCCCCTGGAGGGAGGACCTTGTCACCCGGGGGGTCATTCGGGAAAAAGCCCGGGGAGGACAGACTTTCTTTGTCCATAATCGAGTTGCCGACATCGAGGCAAGAGCCGCAAGCTTACGCCTGCTTTTCCCCTCCCTGTGCATTGATGTGGCTCATGGGCAGATGCCCGAGAACTCTCTTGAAAAAGCCATGCTTAGGTTCAATTCCGGGGAAACCGATATCCTGGTTTGCACGACGATCATCGAAAGCGGGCTCGATATCCCACGGGCAAACACGCTTGTCGTAGACGACGCCCACGAGCTTGGCCTTGCCCAGCTTTACCAGCTCAGAGGCCGGGTGGGTCGCCGTGAGGAACAGGCTTTTGCTTTTTTCCTTTATCCCAGGGACACGTCTTTGACTGCAGAAGCACGCGAAAGGCTGGAGGCTCTCGGGGAACTCTCCGAACCGGGTTCGGGTTACGAACTTGCCCAAAGGGACCTGGAGATACGCGGAGGCGGCCAGGTGGTCGGCACCGCCCAGCATGGCCATGTAGAAAGAGTCGGTTATCACCTCTATTGCCGTATGCTTGAGGAACAGGTATCGTCCTTGCGCGGACAGAAGAGGAACGAGACCCGCATAGAGATCAAGGCGCCTTTGCAGATCCCTTCATCCTACATCCCCCAGCCTGCGGTCCGTATTGCCCTTTACAGACGGCTACTGCGGGCGCAAGATAGAAATGACCTTGAAGCGGTTCGGGCGGAAGTTCGGGATCGTTTCGGCCCGATACCGGCCTCGGTCGGGTTCCTTTTTGACGTGGCCCTCATTCGAATGTACGGAGAACGGCTTGGTATTGATTCCGTACACGTGACTTCAACGGAAACGCTCCTCAAAGGAACTCTTTCGTTCCTTTCCTCGGGAGAAAAGCCCCGAGGGTGGAGGTGCGGCAAGAATTGGGCCGCCGGCCCCGGCGGGCCAATTGGCATCGAATCGATTGCCGGGTTCATAAGAAAAGTGTTCGATCCCCGGCCAAAGCGGGAGGATGACGATGGAAACAAATCAAAGGGATGTTGACGCTGCTTTTTCCAGGCTAACCACTATCATGAAGAGACTGCGCGCCCCCGATGGATGTCCGTGGGACAGGGAACAGGATTTTTCCTCCTTGCGCCGCTACATCGTCGAGGAAGCGTACGAACTTGTCGAAGCCATAGAGGAAGGCGCCGAGAAAGCCATAATGGAGGAGAGTGGGGATCTCCTCCTACAGGTCGTTTTCATCTCCCAGATCGCATCGGAACGGGGACTTTTCTCAGTTCTCGACGTCATTGACGGAATCTGTTCGAAACTCGTCCAGCGCCACCCGCACGTTTTCGCTGATATCAATGTGGCGGATTCAGAAGAAGTCATGCGAAACTGGGAAGCCATAAAGACCGTCGAAAAAAGAAAGAACGGATCGGATTCCTCGATTCTTTCGGGTATCCCGCGCTCAATGCCTTCCCTGCTGAAAGCCTACCGCATCCAGGAACGAGCGGCAAAGTTTGGCTTTGATTGGCCCGCGGGCGACACGGAACCGGTCATCGGAAAGGTGCGGGAAGAGCTTGCCGAAGTCGAGGGAGCCCTTGTAACCGGAAATCCCGACGGCCTTAATGAAGAAATCGGCGATCTTTTCTTCGCACTTGTCAATCTATCAAGGCATTGCGGGATCAACCCGGAAGAGGCTCTTCAGCGCGCTTCCAGGAAGTTCGGGGATCGTTTCAGGATCGTGGAGCGTTCTGTCACGGAAAGCGGAAAACCCTGGAACGAATTCAGCCTTGACGAACTCGACGATTTTTGGGAAAAAGCTAAGCAATCCTGTTGACTTGCTTCGACAGGCGCAGGGAAGGAGTGGAGGAGACATGGAGAAGAAACCTGAGAGGAAAGAGCCTCAACCCGGTTTGGCGCAGGACCCCCCCGTTGGAGCTTCCTCACCTGTCGTGTCGAAAGCGAACGAACCAAGACGGGTAAAAATCATGGAAACGGCTTTCAGGGATGCCCACCAATCGATCATGGCCACACGCCTGAGGACCGAGGACATGATCCCCGTGGCGGAGCAAATGGACGAAGTTGGCTACGAATCGATGGAAATCTGGGGAGGAGCCACTTTCGACACTTGCATGCGCTTCCTTGACGAAGACCCCTGGGAACGACTGCGAGAGCTAAGGAAACGTTTCAAGAAGACGAAACTCCAGATGCTTCTCCGCGGGCAGAACCTGGTGGGCTACCGGCACTACGGTGACGACGCCGTGCGGGAATTTGTAAAGAGGGCAATCGGCAACGGCCTTGACATCATCCGGATCTTCGATGCGCTTAACGACCTTCGAAACATGGAAATCGCCGCCGACCAGGTCAAGCGGGAGGGGGCCCATCTCCAGATGGCCCTTTCTTACACGATATCACCCGTCCATACCCTGGATAAGTTTGCAGATATCGCTCACCAGATGCAGGACATGGGGGCCGACTCGATCTGCATCAAGGACATGGCCGGTTTGATGAGCCCCGTCGATGCCGCCTCCCTGGTCCGTGCCATCAAGGACAGGACGGGGCTGCCGATCCAGGTCCACAGTCACTATACAAGCGGAATGGCTGCGATGACCTACCTTGCGGCAATAGAGGCAGGAGCGGATATCATCGACTGTGCCATTTCTCCTTTTGCCATGGGAACAAGCCAACCGGCAACGGAAACGATGATCGCCGCTCTCCGGGGAGGCCGTTTCGATACGGGCATGACGCTGGAAAGCCTTCTCCCGGCCGCGCTTCATTTCAAGGAAGTCAAGGAAAAATACAGCAGCCTAGTCATGGGCATCGAGGGCGTCGACATCAACGTCCTCATTTACCAGATCCCCGGCGGAATGTATTCGAACCTGGTGAGCCAGCTCAAAGACCAGAAAGCCCTTCACCGGCTCGAAGAAGTGCTTAAGGAAATTCCCCGCGTCCGCAAGGAAATGGGGTATCCGCCTCTCGTTACACCGACAAGCCAACTCGTGGGAACACAGGCGACCCTCAACGTCCTTATGGGAAGATGGAAGGTTGTACCCAAGGAGATACGCCAGTATCTGCTTGGATACTATGGCCGGCCGCCTGCTCCTGTGGACCCGGAGATCCAGAAGCAAGTCATCGGAGACGAGACTCCCATCACCTGCCGTCCCGGCGAAGTGCTTCCCGCCGAAATCCCTGAAGCCGAGAAGGCCATCGCTCCCTGGATCCTTCAACCGGAGGATGTGTTAAGCTACGTCCTGTTCCCTGCAGTCGCCAAGGATTTTCTTGTCCGCAAGTTTGCACGAACGATGAAACGGGATGTCGGCCTGGAAAAACCTATCGAGGAGGGCGTCTATCCCATCTAGGAAGAACCAGCCCCGGGAAACCGGGGATTTACCTTAATATCAACAAAACCTGAGGAGGAAAAGCCGTAATGAACAATATCGAAGCAATACAGAAGATCATCGCGGAGGAAATCAAGCCTGCACTCCAATCCCATGGGGGAGATATCGAATTCGTCGGCTTCGAGGAAGAAGCGGGACAACTCGTCGTTCGCCTTTCAGGCGCCTGCGGCACCTGCCCATTCGCACAGGAAACCCTGCGCGTGCAGGTGGAATCCGTCATCAAATCCATCGTCCCCGCGGTGAAATCAGTTATCCGTGAAGCCTAGGACCACCCGTTCCAATTCTGGCGCAACCGAGGGAGGAATCCTTCATCGAAAAACCGAGACCCATCCATATCCCTGCGGATAGCGAAGAAAGTCTCTCGCGACTGCTCGGCCCCAATGACGAAAACCTTCGCCTCATGGAAGGGTTGCTTGGAGTCCGTGTTTCCGCCAGGGGCTTGACGGTGTCAATCAACGGGGACGACCCAGGTTCAATAGAGGCGGCGGGGAAACTGGCCCGCCAGCTGCTTGAGGTCTGTCGCCGCGGGCATCGTGTGGGAGCTTCCGAGATACGCTATGCGGCTGATGCCCTTGGCGAAAAGACGGATTTCGACCTCCTTTCGCTTTACGAGGACACGATCTGCCTGACGACACGCGGAAAGCCGGTGCGCGCACGCACCGAAGGCCAGAAGACCTACATCGAGGCCATGAAGAAAAACGAGCTGGTTTTTGCCATCGGGCCGGCCGGAACGGGGAAAACCTACCTTGCCGTCGCTCACGCTGTCGCCGCCCTCAAGGCAAGCCGTTTCAACAGGATCATCCTGGTGCGCCCAGCCGTGGAGGCTGGCGAAAAGCTGGGATATCTTCCGGGGGACCTGATGGAAAAGGTCGAGCCCTACCTGAGGCCCCTTTACGACGCCTTCTTCGACCTGCTCCAGCCCGACAAGTTCTTGCGCTATATCGACAAGAGCGTGATCGAGATCGCGCCGCTTGCCTATATGCGAGGCCGAACGCTCAACGAAAGCTGCATTATTCTGGACGAAGCCCAGAACACCACTCCCGAGCAGATGAAGATGTTTCTCACGCGAATGGGTTTCGGTTCCCAGGTCATCGTCACAGGTGACATCACCCAGGTTGACCTGCCGACCGGTAAGGATTCGGGCTTGAAAATCGTCGAAACCGTACTCGCCGGCATCCCCGGAATTGCTTTCATCCGTTTTGGCCATAGTGACGTCGTACGACACGAACTTGTCCAAAGGATTGTGCGGGCTTATGAATCTTACGAACAGAAAAAACAAGGATAGGTTCCCCTCCCTCGGGAGACTCTGGGAGTTCAAGCTGGAGAACTGGGTACTGAGAGGAGCGCTCCTCTCGGTCGTCGTTGTTCTTGTGCTTCTGGGTTGGTGGCTTGGAGAGAGCAGAACGGGATATCGGCTGGGAGAGCCTTCCCCAAGAAGCTACGTTGCCATCCTGAACACCACCTACCTTGACGAAGAAAGCACTGTCCTCCTGCGCCAACAGGCTGCCGAAAATGTCGTGGCCGTTATGACAAAGGACGCTCATGCCGAGATGCGGATTCGGGATCGCCTGGAAGCTCTCAATCGCAGGAATGCGGTCGGGAACTTCTCTGGAACTCTCCGGGATATGCTTTCCGCAATGGCCCCTGCGAGAAGGACCCGGATCCTGCATCTTGCAAGGGAACTCGGCCTGTCCATCCTCGTGGAAAAGAACTGGGGAAAGGATATCCAGACAAGCTTGTGGGACCGGATCGTCAGATTGCCCATCCAGAGGCCTGAGCAGAACGCCGTTTTCCAGATTCTCGAGGAAATTTTCGAAGAACCCGTAAGGATCGATGATGAAGCGACAGAGAAGCTGAAACGGGAAACCTCAGCAAAGGTTGAACCTGTGGTTCGGGTTCTTTACCCCGGCGACGTGATCATCGCAAGGGGCGAGGTGGTCACACCCCAGAAAATGAGGCTTCTCGAAGCCCAGGGATACCCGAAAGGCGACCTTCCCTACAGGTCCCTCTTCTTCATTCTTCTTGCCGTGTTTTCATGGAGTCTCTGGCCTTCACTTTATGCCACCAGGAAAGACGTTGCACTTTCACGACGGGACATGGTCTACATCGTCTGCCTCCTGAGCGGGGGGTGGGCCATACAGGTGGCTTCAAGCCTTCTAAAGGCCGACACTCTTGCTTTTCTTCCCCTTCTCGGCTGGTTGAACCTGACTCTCCCGGTCCAGATCGCCTTTCATATCGCTCTTGGCGGGGTCGTCATAGGGGCCATGCTTTCATCCTCAGGCTCAATGGCCCAACTCGTGCTCTTGAGCCTTTCGGGCATCACGGCCTCGATTGCCGGCTACCTTGTTTTCAGGGGATCGTCAACCCGGCTTGATCTATGGAAACAGCAATGCCTCATGGGTTTTTCAGCGGCTATCACCGCTATGGCAATTCGCTGGTGGCTCGGGCTTCCTTTGGACGGTCATGTTGCCCTGATTTATTTCATCGCGGTCATTGGATGGGGCACCTTTACCGTCGCCCTGCTCCCGATGCTCGACACGATGTTCGACATCCTTTCCCCTCTGCGGCTGATGGACCTCAGCCATCCTTCCAACCCGCTCCTCAAGCGCCTCCAGTTGGAAGCTCCCGGCACCTATCACCACACTCTCATGGTGGGAACCCTTTCCGAGGCGGCTGCTGACTCCCTCGGCCTGGATAGCCTTCTTGTCAAAGCCGGGGCTTATTTTCACGATATCGGCAAACTCAAAAGACCACAGTTTTTTGCCGAAAACCAGGCCAGCGGGGAAAATCTCCACGACGACCTGAACCCGTCGATGTCCGCACTCGTGATCCTTTCGCATGTCAAGGATGGACTCGAGCTTGCGAGGAGATACAACCTGCCGACCCGGATACGCCATTTCATCTCCGAACATCACGGGACGACTTGCCTGACTTACTTCTACAGAAAATCGAAAGCCCGCGGAGATGAAATTCCCCGCGAGCAGTTCTCTTATCCCGGTCCAAAGCCTTCATCAAAGGAAACCGGCCTCGTCATGCTGGCGGACTCAGTCGAAGCCGCGGTTCGCGCTGCCGGCGGCAGCATCAGGAGTGTCCCCGAACTCCGTGAAACGGTTGATGGTGTCGTCGAATCCAAGATGCTTGACGGCCAGCTTGAAAGGGTGGATTTCACCCTTAAGGACCTGACCCTGATTAAGGAAAGTTTCATACAGACCCTGCGCTCCATCTATCACAAGAGAGACAACACCGGCGCGAAAGCGCTTCCAGGAAATCCCGAATTTGAAGGAGGAAGTGAAACCGATGAAATTAGCGGTTCAGATTGACGACGATGAAAACACCCTTGAACAAGCGGCCCTTAAGGCACCTGATTATGACAGGCTGGAGGGCATTTGGCAGGAATACCTTGAAGAAAAGTACCCGGGGATGGGCTCGGCCGAATTTGTCACCGTTTCCCTCAAGTACTGCCCGGCTTCCGTGATTCGGGAACTCAACTTAAGGTATCGCTCGTTTGACGAAAGCACGGATGTCCTCTCATTCCCGATGTGGGAGGCGGAAGGCGTTTTCAAGGCTCCGGAAGGCTGGGAGGAAACACCCCTGGGAGACATCGTCGTGTGCCCCGACGTCGTTAAGTCAAACGCAATCGAAGAAAGCCGCGACCCTGATTCTGATTTGCTCCTCATCCTGATGCACGGGTTTCTTCACCTGCTGGCCTGGGATCACGACACCGAGGACCTGCAGGCAGAAATGTCTTCCGAGCAGGAAACTCTTTTAAAGCGCTACATGGAAACGGTATAATTTCGTTGCGGTCTAAGGAGGACTGATCCCCAGTTGGATACGGACATACCGAGTTTAATTAATCATATCCTGCTCCTGTTGCTGCTCCTTTCCCTTTCGGCGTTGTGCAGCTTCAGCGAGACTGCCATCACCTCAACCGGAAAGGGAAAGTTGCTGGCGCTCCAGGAAAGGTACCCTAAGAAACGGAACGCGCTGGCCTGGCTAATCGGCAACATCCAGTCCGTCCTCACCGTAACCCTGGTGCTGAACAACCTGGTCAATATCGCCGCCACGACAGTCGCAACTGCCCTGGCCATCAGGCTTGCGGGAGTTAGGGGCCTCTGGCTTTCGGTGCTTGTCATGACAACGCTGATTGTCATCTTCAGTGAAATTCTGCCGAAAACAATCGCTGTTGCCCGTCCAGAAGGCCTCCTGCTCAAAATCCTTTCTCCGCTACGACTTGTCAGCCGCCTGATGTTCCCTGTCATTGCCGTGATCCTGGCCATTGTTCGCGGCATCGGCAAGCTTTTCGGGGTGGACCTCTCCTCGCAGCACCCCTTCGTCACGCGTGAAGAAATCGAACAGATGGTGACCATCGGGGGCGACACCGGAGCCCTGGAAGAGGAAGAGCGAAAAATGATCCACGGTGTCATCGCCTTCGAGGAAACCCGGGCGCATGAGATCATGGTCCCTCGAATGGATGTCGTTTCCATCCCCCATAACCTGACCGTCATCGAGGCGGTCGATATCTTCCAGGAACATGGCCATTCCCGCCTTCCCATCCACAAGGGCAGCCTGGATCATGTCGTTGGCATCCTTTACGTGAAGGATCTCATTTCCTCCCTTGTTTCGGGGCAGGGAGGCCAACCCGTTTCAAAACTCAAGAGGGAAGCGATGTTCGTTCCCGAAACGATGAAAATCGCCCAACTGTTCGGGATCATGAAAGGCAAGCGTGTCCACATGGCCGTTGTCGTGGACGAATACGGTGGAACTGCGGGCATCCTTACTCTCGAGGACTTGCTGGAAGAGATCGTCGGGGAGATCCAGGACGAGTACGACGAGGAGAATCCCGATATCGTTAAAGAAGCGGATGGCGCCTATCTGGTAAGGGGGCACGTCAACCTGGAGGACTTGAGCGATACGTTGGATTATCCTTTCGAATCGGAAGATGTGTTCAGCGTTGCCGGTTTTATCCTCGCGCTCGCGGGAAAATTCCCGGACGAGGGGCAGGTACTGGAGTTTGGCCCGTGGAACATCGAGGTCCTTGAGGTGGAGGACCACCGAATCAAGCTTCTCCGTATCGACCACCACAGGGCGGGCTCGACTTTCAGGGAAGGGGAGAAAGAATGATCCCGGAATTTACGAACTGGCCCTTCAAGAAGCAGACGACCGGAACACTCCTGGAATCGGCACGCAAGGCAAGGCTTCTTGCCCATGCACCCTATTCTCATTTCCGGGTTGGAGCAGCCGTTTTGACCGAAACGGGGCAAGTCGTTTGCGGATGCAATATCGAGAACGCCAGTTTCGGCCTCACGGTTTGCGCCGAAAGGGTCGCCCTCTTTTCCGCCCTTTCTTCGGATTCCGGAACTCCCGTAGCCATCGCTATCGCAGGAGAGGATGGAAGCTCCTGCGTCCCGTGCGGGGCATGCCTTCAGGTGATGGCAGAATTCAACGACGAACTTCTCATCGTCCTGGAATCTCAGGGGCCCCCACTTGTCTACCGCCTGAAGGATCTATTGCCCCTGCGCTTCAAGTTCGAAGGGAAGAAACCATGACAAACGTAGAACATCGTTCCGGACTGGTCACCCTTGTGGGACGCCCCAACGTCGGAAAATCCTCAATCGTCAATGCGCTCGTTCGCGAGAAGGTGTCGATCGTTTCGGAAAGACCCCAGACAACGCGAAACCGTGTCCGCTGCATCGACTCTTCCGAGACGGCCCAGATCGTATTTGTCGACACCCCGGGAGTCTACCCCGCCAGGAACAAGCTGGGGGAGTTCCTTCTCGAAGAAGCCAGAATGGCTCTCGAATCCGTCGACCTCATCCTATACGTGGTCGAGGCGGGGCCGTTTTCACCGGAACCTGAGGAAAGAATCCTCCTGGATCTCATCGGGTCCCTGAAAACTCCCTCCATACTCGTAGCGAACAAGGCCGACAAGCTCCAGGAAGGAGTCCCCCTCGAGGTCGTTCTGCAACCTTACCTGGCTGCCCTTGTCCCGCTTGAAACACTGCCGGTGTCCGCAAAAACGGGTTTCAACATCGAGCGTCTCCGGGAAAGGATCATCGCATCCCTTCCACCGGGACCCAGCCTTTTTCCCGAAGACATTCTCATGGATCACCCCGAGCGTTTCCTTGCCGAGGAACTGATCAGGGAACAGGTGTTCCGGCTGACCCGCGAGGAAGTGCCCCACGGAGTGGCAGTCCAGATAGAAACCTTCAAAACTCCATTCGAATATCCGGAACGCGACAAGGCGCTGATACAGGCAACTCTTTACGTGGAGCGCCCCTCACAAAAAGGAATCCTGATCGGTGCCGGGGGAAAAATGCTCAAGCAAATCGGGCGCCTTGCCAGGCTCTCGCTTGAGTCCCAGCTTGGTTGCCCTGTTTTCCTCGAGCTCTGGGTCAAGGTTTTGCCGGAATGGCGAAAATCCCCACAGCAACTCAAGCGATTCGGGTACGGAAGGTGAGAGCGTGGATCCGTCCCCATCCCTCCCACAGGGACACTACCGGCAGCTGGGAGTCGTTCTCAAAGCCCAGCCTTCCGGGGAACGGGGAAAGAACCTATTCCTCCTTCTTAGGGAATTAGGACCCACTTGGGTTTCAGCACCCGGCGCCGCTTCGGGCCGTAGCCGGCTTTCCGGCTCAACGGAACCCCTCGTCTGGGGATATTTCACACTTTATCGGTCACCCAGAAGGACTTACGTCAAGGAAGTGGAGGTTCACGAAGATTTCTGGTCACTCCGCCAGGATGGGCTCAAGCTGGCAACCGCCCTGCGCTTATGTGCCCACTTGGTAAGGTTTGCCCTCCCAGGGCATTCACAGGATGAACTCATGCCTCTTCTTTTCTGGTCCCTAAAGGCGCTTGAAGGGGGAACGGAGGCCGGGGCCGTTGAATTTCGCTTCCTGTTTCGCTGGTGTTCAAGCCTGGGTATCTCGCCGCAGCTGGACCGGTGCAGTTCGTGCGGGAGCCCGGCAAGCTGCGGCCTTTTAAGCACGGAGGGGCTTGCTTGCGGAGCTTGTCTCGGCAACGTTCCCCGACAGGGCGGACTTGTCCTTGCGGAAATGGAATTGAATCGCTTGAGAAAGGCTGTTATGCTCTCAGGCAAGGAATTTCGGGCGGAAACCTTCGGCGGGGACGAAGACCGTCTCTTTCGGAAGGCTTCTGCATTGTTCCTGAAGCTGCTCGAAGGCAGCGTCTAGATTTTGGGAGGTGGAAGTCGTGAACTTCCAGGAAGTGATCATGCGTTTGGAACGCTTCTGGGCAGAACAGGGCTGCGTCATACAGCAGCCTTACGATATCGAAGTGGGCGCCGGTACCATGAATCCCGCTACGACCCTGCGATCGCTCGGCCCGGAACCCTGGCGGGTGGCCTACGTAGAGCCCTCCAGGCGCCCAACCGACGGCCGATACGGCGAAAACCCGAACCGGCTTCAGCATTACTACCAGTACCAGGTCATCATCAAGCCGGCACCGGACAACATCCAGGAGATTTACCTTGACAGCCTGAAGGCCCTGGGGATAGACCCTGCCGAGCATGACATCCGCTTTGTTGAAGACGACTGGGAATCTCCGACGATCGGGGCATGGGGACTCGGTTGGGAAGTATGGCTCGACGGTATGGAGATCACCCAGTTCACCTATTTCCAGCAGGTGGGAGGTGTGGATATGAATCCTGTCCCGGCGGAGATCACCTATGGCCTGGAACGCATCGCGATGTTCGTCCAAAAGATCGACAACGTTTATGACCTGAACTGGGTCGGCAAGGTTCGATACGGGGACATCCACCACCGAGGCGAAGTCGAGTTTTCGACCTACAATTTCGACCTTGCCGACACGGATATGCTTTTTTCCCTTTTCAACGCCTACGAAACCGAATCCATCCGTATCCTGGACAAGGGATTCGTGCTCCCGGCGTACGATTACGTCCTGAAATGCTCTCACACCTTCAATCTGCTTGACGCCAGGAATGCCATCAGCGTGACCGAACGCACCGGTTATATCGCCCGGGTTCGTGCCATTGCCAGCCGCTGTTGCCAGGCCTTCGCCATGCAGAGGGAAGAGATGGGACATCCCCTGATGAAGAAATTCTCCAGTTAGAGGAAGTGTCGAAGATGACTGAAAAAAGAGATTTCCTGCTCGAAATCGGCACCGAGGAAATACCTGCGAGGTTCATGCCCTGGGCTCTGGAAGAAAGCCGGCGTCTTTTCAGCGAGGCTCTTGCAGAGGCCCATGTCGAGCATGAAGAGGTCCTGACTTACGGCACTCCCAGACGTCTCGCTATCCTTGCAAGATCCCTGTCGGCAAAGCAGGAAGACCGTATCGAACAGTATCGGGGACCTCTCTGGTCACAGGCTTTCGACGCGACGGGGAACCCGACGAAGGCGGCCATCGGTTTTGCCCGGAGCAAGGATGTCCAGGTCGATGATTTGAAGTCCACTTTCGTTAACGACCAGGAATACGTCCTTGCGGAAGTCCGGCATAGAGGAAAGGAAACGGTTTCCATCCTGCCGGAAATCTGCCTCGGGGTTATACGGCGACTTGTTTTCCCGAAGAACATGTTCTGGGAAGATCCGTCCATCCGCTACGCCCGGCCAATCCGATGGATCGTTGCCCTTTGGGGCGATTTGGTCCTGCCATTTCGCTTTGGTCGTATTGAAAGCGGGCACATGACTCGAGGGCACCGTTTCATGGGTGACAAGAATCTTGAAATTCCCAGCCCTAAGGAGTACATGGACATCCTCTTCGCCAACTTCGTGATCGTGGATCCGGTCAAGCGGCGTGAAAAAATGCTCAGCGCCATTTCTGCCATAGAAAAGGAATTGGGTGGGAAGGCAGAGCTGGATCCCGACCTCGTGGACGAAAACCTTTTCCTCGTGGAGTTCCCTGTACCTTTCGCGGGCAGCTTTGACAGGGCCTTTCTGGAGATCCCCGAGGAAGTCCTGACAACTTCAATGAAGCACCACCAGAAATATTTCCCCGTAAGGGACCGGAACGGCCGTTTGATGCCGAATTTCGTCGGAATCAGCAATAACCAGGCCACGAGCATGAACACCGTCCGGGAGGGAAACGAGCGTGTCCTAAGAGCCCGTCTTTCCGATGCTAACTTTTTCTGGAAAGAGGATCAGAAAAAGCCGCTTTCGGCCAGGGTGGAAGAACTGAAAAGCATCGTTTACCAGGAACGCCTTGGCTCGGTCTATGAAAAGGCCATGCGGGTCAGGAAAACCGCCATCAGCATGGCAGAGCGCATTCCTGCGCTGGCCCCGATGAAGCCAATTATCGACAGGGCGGGTTTCCTATCCAAGGCAGACCAGGTAACAGGGATGGTGTACGAGTTCCCTGAACTCAAGGGAATCATGGGGCGCGAATACGCCCTCCGCAACGGGGAGGATACCGAAGTGGCACTGGCGATCTACGAACAGGTCTTGCCGCGCTTTGCCGGTGACGCCCTGCCGACTTCCAGGGCCGGAGCCGTTCTCGGTTTGGTCGATCGTGCGGACAGCCTATTGAGTTGCTTCAAGGTGGGGTTGATCCCCACGGGTTCCCAGGATCCTTATGCCCTTCGCAGGGCGGCCCGCAACATCAATGAAATCCTTTGGGGATGCGACCTCGATGTCGACCTTGTTCCCCTTTTCCAGGACTTGGGGAATGCATTGGAAGCCTCGGAAGAGACTCTCGACCAAGTTCAGGATTTTTTCACTCAGCGTTTACAAGTACAGCTCAGGGAGCGAGGTTTTTCCCACGGATTGGTTTCGCTGGGGGTACAATTGATGTGGAACAGGCCTTACCAGGTGCAGAAGATTTTGACGAGCTACGCCTCGGTGCAAGGGGAGGAGTGGTTCAAGGCCTTGGTGACAGCCGCGGTTCGCGTTAAAAACATTCTTTCAAAGGCCGGGGATTTTCCGCTTGAGGTCAATGCCAAAAATCTCCTCCAGAAGGAGGAGCAATCCCTGTTCGAAACGGTAACCTCTCTTAGGCCTTCTGTAATGGAAGCCCTCGAGCGCAAGGCGTGGCCCGAGGTTACGGAGTTGCTGTCCAAACTTGAACCTGATATTACGCAGTTTTTCGAAAAGGTGCTTGTCATGGACGAAAACCCGGAGATAAGGGAAAACAGGCTTGCCCTGCTTGAGCGCTGCAACGAACTTTTCAAGTCGGTCGGAGACCTTGGGATCCTGAAGGAATGAACTCGCTGCGCAATCGCTGAATTCAGGCGAAGGGAGATGAGGCTCCGCAATGACTGTCGATGTTTTCGTCGTTTCCGACTTCACGGGTGAAACAGCCGAGCACGTCGCACGGGCTGCCTACAGCCAATTCGGGGCAGATGCCGCCCGCTTGTCGAGGTTTCGCTACATCAGCACGGAGGAAAAAGTCGAGGATGTCCTCCAGAGCGCACAGGAAAAAGGCGCCCTGATCATTTGCACGATGGTTGACCATAACCTTCGGCGCTACTTTGTCGAAAGGGCAGCCGCGAGGAAAATCGAGGTCATCGACATTCTCGGGCCGATCCTCGGAGCCCTTGAAGATCGCCTGGGTAGGCCCCCTCTTGAGACGCCGGGGCTTTTAAGGCGAATGGACGAGGAGTATTTCCGACGGGTCAAGGCAATCGAGTTTTCAATCCGTTGCGATGACGGCCGCAGTCCCGACCTTCTGCCCGAATCCGACCTTGTTATCATCGGTGTTTCCAGAACAAGCAAAACTCCCCTTTCCATGTATCTCGCACACAAGGGGGTCATGGTGGCCAACATTCCGCTCGTTCCCGAGGCAACCGCTCCCGAGGAACTTTTCCAGGTGCCGCCGGAAAAGGTCATCGGGCTGATGGTCAAACCCGAGCACCTCATCCAGATACGCCGGGAACGGCTTCGTGTTCTCGGGCTCGATGCCGACGTCTCGACTTACGCCCAATGGGAGCGCGTCGAAGAGGAATTGGGGCACGCGCGAAGCATCATGAGAAAAATTGGCTGCCGTTGCTTTGACGTCACAAACCGTGCAATCGAGGAAACAGCGCAGGAAATCCTGGACCAGATACGGGTCTGATCCTTGATATAAGGAGGAGTGACGATGTCCATTACGGGGAAAAAGCTTCTCTACGATTTTTCTGAAGGCAGTGCGGACATGAAAGGCCTTTTGGGTGGAAAGGGAGCCAACCTGGCCCAGATGATGCGCATCGGGCTGCCCGTTCCTCCGGGATTCACCCTGACCACGGAAGTCTGTCTTCTCTACATGGAAAATCCGTCCTCCACGATGGATGCCGTGTGGCCCGATGTCCAGCGATCGATGCGCGCCATGGAGGAAAAAACAGGAAAAACCTTCGGAGGACCCGGCATCCCCCTGCTGGTATCTGTTCGGTCCGGGGCCCCTGTATCCATGCCGGGCATGATGGACACGATCCTTAACCTTGGCCTGAACGACGAAACCGCTGCGGCACTCGCCTCCACCTCAGGTGACCGCAGATTCGCCCTCGACAGCTACCGACGTTTCATCCAGATGTTTTCCGATGTCGTCCTGGGCGTTCCCTCCGAAGAGTTCGAGCACATCCTGACCCTGACAAGGAGGAAACTCTCCGTACAGTTCGACAACGAAATCCCGCCGGATGAACTGGAAGGGGTTGTCGCGCAATTCAAGAAAGTTGTCCGAAAGTCGACGGGAAAAGACTTCCCTACCGACCCGTGGGTTCAGTTAAGGGCCGCGACAGAGGCGGTCTTCCGCAGCTGGAACACCCCCAGGGCCGTCACCTATCGAAAGATCAACTCGATTCCGGACAACCTGGGCACCGCTGTAAACATCGTCGCGATGGTCTTCGGAAACCTTGGGAACGATTGCGGCACTGGAGTCTGCTTCACACGGAACCCCTCGACAGGTGAAAAAGGGCTTTTTGGAGAGTTCCTCATCAATGCCCAAGGCGAGGATGTGGTGGCAGGGATCAGAACTCCCGAGCCCATCCAGAAAATGGGGGACAAAATGCCCGCCCTTTACAGGGAACTGCTGGACACTGCAGAACTCCTGGAGAAACATTACAAGGACATGCAGGATATCGAGTTCACGGTCGAGAGCGGGAAACTCTACATGCTCCAGACCCGGAACGGGAAACGCACCGCAAAGGCCGCCGTCCAAGTGGCCGTGGACATGGCGGAAGAGGGTCTCATAGACCGGACAACCGCGGTATCCAGGGTCAGCCCCGAACAGGTCGAACGCCTCCTTCACCGGCAGATTGACCCTTCCGTCCAGCTGGACGTTGTGGCAAAGGGGTTGCCGGCCTCGCCCGGGGCCGCGGTCGGCCAAGCCATTTTCGACGCCGATGAAGCGGAAAAGTTGGGGCACGACGGCAAACCCGTCATTCTCGTCAGGCCCGAGACGACTCCCGACGACATCCACGGACTTTTTGCCGCCCAGGGAGTCCTGACCACAAGGGGAGGGATGACAAGCCATGCCGCCGTTGTCGCACGCGGACTTGGCAAACCTTGTGTCTCCGGTTGCGATAGCCTCGAGATCGATTTGGCGGCCCAGACTTTATCCGTAGGAGACCGGGTCTTCAAGAAGGGCGACTGGATCACGATCGACGGCTCGAGAGGCTTTGTCATACCGGGGAAGGTTGAACTGGTGCAACCTTCCTTCGCTGACGACATCCGGACTCTCCTTGACTGGGCGGACGAACTTGCCAGCCTTGAGGTATGGGCAAATGCCGACACCCCCGAGGACGCGCAAAGGGCCCGATCCTTCGGTGCAAAGGGGATCGGATTGTGCCGCACAGAACACATGTTCATGGCCGCCGAACGACTTCCGGTCATGCAGGAAATGATTATCGCATCGACAAGGGAAGAGCGCCTTGCTCCCCTTGAAAAACTGCAGGTGATGCAAAGGGAGGACTTCGAAGGAATTTTCGAAGCCATGGAGGGCTTCCCCGTCACGATCCGCCTGCTGGACCCCCCGCTTCACGAGTTCCTGCCAAAGGAGCACGAACTTAAGAAAGATCTCGATCTCCTGGCAAGCCAGGGCAATGAAAAAAGCCCTGAAGCGGATGCCCTGCGCCTGAAACTTGCAAAGGCGGCCGCCCTCCACGAGAACAACCCGATGCTCGGCTTCCGGGGCTGCCGATTGGGGATGATCTACCCTGAAATCTACGAGATGCAGCTCAGGGCAATCTTCCAGGCAGCCTGCAGGCTTTCCGTCAAGGGACTGAAAGTCATTCCGGACATCATGATGCCCCTCGTGGGGACAAGGGAGGAAATGCTCCGCCTCAGGGCGATGACCGAGCGGATCGCTGAAGAGCAGATGGGGGTTTTCGGCTGCAAGATCCATTACCTCGTGGGGACGATGATCGAAGTTCCCCGTGCGGCCCTTGTGGCTGACCAGCTTGCGGAATCGGCAGAATTCTTCAGCTTCGGGACCAACGATCTCAGCCAAACCACCTTCGGCTATTCCCGCGACGACGCGGAAGGCAAGTTCCTCGCCGAGTATGTGCGCCAGGGGATTTTGCCAGCCAATCCGTTCCACACCCTGGACCGCGATGGAGTAGGACAACTGATGGCCCTTGCCGTCGAAAAGAGCCGTCCCGTCAGGCCGGCCATCCAGATCGGCATCTGCGGGGAACACGGCGGGGAACCCACGAGCATCGCCTTCTGCCATGCGCTCGGCCTTCGCTATGTAAGCTGTTCACCGTTCCGGGTCCCGATCGCACGACTCGCGGCAGCCCATAGTGCAATGGGCCTGATTCGATAGACGGCGGAGAATGTGAAAGAAGCAGGGGCCCCGCGGGGCCCCTGCTTCGTGAAAGTGGGGGAGTGGCCATCTTGGACGGCAGGGAAAGATGGGAAAGCTTGGAAAGGTCGATACTCGCCCCTGAGGCGTGCGCCAGCTTGGATACCAGGGGAAGGCAGCACGAGGAACCTCCGTGCCCCCTTCGGACCTGCTTCCAAATAGACCGTGACAGGATCGTCCATTCAAAAGCCTTTCGTCGCCTTAAACACAAGACACAGGTCCTGCTCCTCCCCGAGGGGGACCATTACCGGACAAGGCTGACCCATACACTGGAGGTCGCGCAGATCGCCCGGACTGTTTCGCGGTGCCTTCGCCTGAATGAGGACCTCACCGAAGCCATCGCCCTTGGCCACGATCTGGGACACACCCCCTTCGGCCACATGGGGGAACGCATCCTCGACAGAATCGCCCGGTCACATGCAAGGGAAGGTTTCCACCATGCGTCCCAAAGCCTTAGAGTCGTGGAACGCCTGGAAAAGGATGGGAAAGGACTAAACCTGACTTACGAGGTGCGCATGGGCATCCTTCAACATTCGAAGGGACAGGTGGACGTTCGTCGTTCTTTCGGCATGGACAGGCCTTCCACGATGGAGGCCTGGGTCGTCCGCATCTCGGACTCCATCGCCTACCTCAATCACGATCTCGACGATGCCTTGAGAGCGGGGTTCCTCTCTCCTTCGGAAATTCCTCCCGTCGTTTTGAAAAGACTTGGCGTCACGCACGGAGACCGTATAGGCAGCCTCGTTGAGGATGTCGTGGAGAAGAGTTTGGGAACCGGGGCAATTGCGATGGGAGAATCTGCAATGGAGGCCGTTGAGGCGTTGCGTGAAACCCTTTACAGGAAGGTGTACGCCTCGGAGAGGGTGCTTGCCGAAGAGCCCAAGGTAGAGCATGTCCTCAAGACTCTTTACGATGCCATGGTCGCAATGCCCGAAAGAACCGGGCTGGAGAAGGTGGAACCCGATCCCGTTGTCCGGACCCTCGACTTCCTATCGGGGATGACGGATCGTTACGCCCTCCAGCTTTTTGACGACGTTGCAAAGCCCTCCCCCTGGCCTTGCGCCTGAGAGCTCAGTCGGAAAGACCGTATTCTTTCAGGAGTTCCTGGTAACGCTTCTCGACATCGTTTGACTTGCTCGGGTCCTTCTTGTAGGGCTTTTCAGCCGGGCTCGGTGCCTTTGGGGGCTGCCCGGAGGGGACCTTCAGGACGGGAGTCGGCACCGGCGCCGCAGGATGAACTTCCGCCGAATCCCCGGCTGTTTCTTCCGCAATACGAACGCCTTGTCCCGCCGGCAGCCCTTCGTCCATCGGGGAGAGCAGAAGCCGCGGCGCCTCCGGGTCGCTTCGTGCCGCGGAAAGGGAACCGCCATGCAGGGGGCAGGTTGCGGAAGGGGCCTCGCCCGCAGGTACGAGAATTTCCGCAACCGGGCAGCCTGCCGCTGCAAGGAAGCCTGTGTGGCGGCAAACCCGAACGATTTCCATTTCAGTTTCTTTCGAAACAGGGAAGTTCTTTTCCAGCTTGAGGCGTGAAGCAGCCTTTGAAACGAACGCCTTCCACACCGGAGAGGCCACCCGGCCGCCCGTCATGCGGTCACCGAGTGGCTTGTGATCGTCGTTGCCGGCGTAAACGACCGTGACAAGCCCGGGAACTCCCCCGCAGAACCAGGCGTCGCTCCAATCGTTCGTGGTTCCTGTCTTGCCGAACGTTTCATGGCCAGGAATTGCCGCCCCTCGGCCCGTTCCCGCCCTGACGACCTCGAGCAGCATCGAGCGGATCATCACGGCAACACGCGGAGAAATGCCTTCCGTGATCGTCGGACCGTTCTTCTCAAGTACCGAGTCGCCGTTGTCCCGAACCTCCCTGATCGAATAAGGAACGACCCTTTTCCCCCCATTTTCGAAACAACTGTAGGCAACGGCCATCTCGAGGGGAGTCACGCTCGTCGATCCGAGAGCCAGGGAAAGGTCGTTCGGGAGGTGGGGCGTCGTTACCCCGAGGTTGCGAGCCATGCGCGTCACGTTGTCGAGTCCCGTCAGGTGTGCCAGCTTGACGGTGGGAACGTTGTACGAATAGGTCAGCGCTTCGACAAGCGAAACCTCACCGTGGTATTTCATGTCGTAGTTTTCCGGTTTCCAGCCGTTCGGGAACTCCAGCGGAGAATCCAGTATGTGGTCGACCGGCCGATAACCCGCCTCCAGTGCCGCTGCGTAAACGATAGGCTTGAAGGCCGACCCCGGCTGGCGAAATGCCTGTACCGCCCGATTGAACTTGCTCTTTTCAAAATCCTTCCCGCCCACCATCGCCAGGATTTCCCCTGTCGCCGGGTCCAGGGCAACGATGGCCCCCTCGGAAGGAAGCTTTCCGATAACCTCTTCCGCATCGCGCTGCAGATCGATGTCCAGTGTGGTGTAAACGCGCATTCCCCCGCGATAGATGGCGTCGCTTCCATACTTTGGAAGCAGCTGGTTGAAGAGGATATAGGAGATGAAGTAGGGAGCGTCGGAAAAAGTTACCGAACTCTTCCTGACCGTCTTAAGGGAAAGTCGTGCATCCAGCGCCTTCTGCGCCTCTTCACGGCTGATCCAGCCCTTTTCGACCATCTGTCCCAGGACGTACCCCTGCCGCACTTTTGCCCGATCCATGTGGCGGATCGGGGTGTAGTATTCCGGAGCCGCGATCAACCCTGCAAGCACAGACGCTTCTGCCAGGTTCAACTGGCTCGGTGATTTTCCGAAGTAGGTTTGCGAGGCCGCTTCGATCCCGTAGGTCCCATGGCCGAAGTAGATCGTGTTCAGGTACATTTCCAGGATCTGTTCCTTGGGAAACGTTCTTTCCATCCTTATTGCCAGTACCGCTTCCTTCACTTTTCGTGCGAGGGTCCTTTCCCGTGTCAGGAAGAGGTTTCTCGCAAGCTGTTGGGTGATCGTGCTCCCGCCCTGCCGTGTCGCCTGGTGCGTAACGTCCTTGATGAAGGCACGCAATATGGAAGTCGGCTTGACGCCGGCGTGTTCGAAGAATTCGGCATCCTCCGCAGCCAGGACCGACCTGACCATGTTCCTCGAAACGTTTTCCAGCTTGACCCACTGGCGGTTTTCGTAGTAGAGGTTTGTAATGACCTTTCCGTTTCGGTCGTAAACGATCGTTGCCAGGCTCGGCCGATGATTGACCATTTCTTCCGAGGTGGGCAGGGTGCTCGATACTCTCCATACGTAGATCGCCCCGATGACCGAAACCACCGCCGCGATTACGAGGAAAACCGTCAGCAGCAGGGCAGCCAGTCCCCCAAGGCATCCGCCCTCTTTCTTGATGCCGGGCATCTTCAGCAGGTCTTTTCTTTCATTTTTCATCGAATTCGTCCATCCTTGGATTGTCCGTTCCGGTCGCACTCATCCGGGGTTTTTAAATCGAAGGTATTATAGCACGCGAAGGTTTTACGTTTTTTTCCTCCCCGGGGGGGTTGCATCGCCCACAAAAGCGTGGTATAGTCTCGTTCGCCGCCCACTGGGCGGCCGAACCTTGCCAACAGAATACAGCGCGTTAAGATGTTCGAGTTAATGAAGTAAGCCATGGAGAGTTTGATCCTGGCTCAGGACGAACGCTGGCGGCGTGCTTAACACATGCAAGTCGAACGGTCAGCACCGGAAGGTTCGCTGGAAGGTGCTGGTAGTGGCGGACGGGTGAGTAACGCGTGAGGACATGGCTCCAGGAGGGGGATAACGTTTGGAAACGGACGCTAAGACC
>ENA-OSEO01002405-OSEO01002405.1-sediment-metagenome-genome-assembly--contig:-NODE-2405-length-26699-cov-6.278792_pt1 | contig 26699 bp, 22 predicted proteins | sample MGYA00237883_ERZ534232 | MGnify/ENA metagenome assembly ERZ534232
ACCCTTGCTGAGGGAGAACGAGTAACTTTTGACGTAGAAGAGAGCGACCGGGGACCAGCGGCCAAAAACGTCAGAAAGCCGTAATTTAAAAATCAAATTATGGCAGGCATCTCATTGAAAGAAAATGAGGTGCCTTTTTTATTTTTTCTCAAATTCACGAATGATTTTGCGGATATTTTTCTCTATATGGAGAATCAAAGATTGAGCGTTTTCGGACGAAATTGTGCCGATACCATTTGAGAGCCTTTCAATTTCTTCTTCGTCCATACCGATGGTCATGTTGATCAGAAAGGGGTCAACTTCGCCATCATCAAGTAAAAGTCCACAAGCGCCGACGGCCCCCAAAAACATGTTTTTTACAAATATCGGCACGACGATCTTTACCAACCCTGCGTCACATTCTTCTATGATGCTTTTTCGGGTTTGTTTTGCCTGGGACGACAGGTTCATATGGGCCACCGCACAGATATAGCTCTGCCCCTTATCGGTGGCCTTTATGGCGGGGCACAGCCTATTTGCCCATTTTTTATGGTCTGTTATCCTGACACCATGGGTATCAAAAACATTGGCATCAAGGCCGGATCTTTCCGTAATTTCCGTTTCGAACGCCTTCCATTGTTCAAGGGATAAAAGATCGGTCAGTTCCATTGTTTGCAAGCTCCTTCCAATGGTCTGTCTCGAAGCCAGCTTTCAAGACGCTCGAGACCTTCTTCTGTTGATATCATGGGAGCGTATCCCAGATCTTTTTTTGCGGCGCTGATGTCGAACCAGTGAGATGTTGAGAGTTCATCCGCCAGAAACCGTGTCATCAGGGGTTCGCCACGGATGGAGAATGTTTTATAGAGAAATTCGAACAACGCCCCGATCATCCATGCCACTTTGCGAGAAACGGACCTTCGAACAGGCGCCAGCCCTGCTGCTTTCAAAATGTTGTCAATCATATCCCATAAAGGGACAGGGTTATCCTGACTGATGAAATAAACCTTGCCGGAAAGTTTAGGGTCCTTTTCCAGTGCGTCGGCGGCCAAAATATGAGCGCCGGCAGCGTTGTCTATGTAGATTGTGTCAACCAGATTTTTACCGTCTCCCACCCTGACCAGCCGGTTCGCCCTATGGATGATTCTGGGAACCAGATGGTTGTCCCCTGGGCCCCATATCAAATGGGGTCTCAAAATAATGGTCTTCAATCCCTCATCGGCGGCGGCGATTACTGCCTGCTCGGCGATTGCCTTGGTTTTCGGGTAATGCGCCATAAATGTCTCCGGGTAGCGGACGGATTCATTCACACCTTCCATGTCCCTGCCGTTAAAGACAACACTCGGCGAACTCGTATACACAAGCCGCGAAACACCATGCTTTTTACAGGCGTCAATCACGTTTTGCGTCCCGATGACGTTGGTTCGGTAATAATCCGAATAATCCCCCCAAACACCCGGCTTTGCAGCGGCGTGAAAAACGAGATCTGCTCCCTTGCATGCGGATTCGACAGCGGTTTTATCGCTGATATCCCCCAGGGTCTGTTTAACCCCGAATGGTGAAAGTTCCGGATAAATATGCCGTGACAGGCTTGTAACTCGATCGCCTCTTTCCACAAGCTGCCTTAGGATAGCGCCTCCCAAAAATCCGCCTCCGCCCGTTACCAGAACTGAAACCGAGGATACGGCCTTTATGGATGCGGTTTTTTTCATGGTTTAAAGTTGATGGTTTCGTAAAAAGTCGACAATTCACCACGAAGGGAACAAAGATCACGAAGGAATAAATACTCAAGTTTCGCACCCTAAAACAAGGATTCAGGGGCAATTTTTTTGATAAATACTCGTCTTAAAAGTAGTAATGGACTCCATTTTGTGGTATGTTTAATTCGCTGAAATTAAATAGAAAACCAACAAAAGGAGTCCAGCACAATGATTACCACAAAATGCAAAAAGTTCAAAGGTGAAATTGAAAATTACCTGCGAAACGGTCAAAATAATTTCGATGTCAAAATCGATCGCGCGTTCTGCTCTTTGAAATTCAAAACATGGCTTTGCAAAAGCAACATCGTTAAAAGAGACGGTTATCCATCTGCTCACATATTATTGATCCTGTTTATGCTCCCGCTTCTTCGGCTGAAAACGGTCAATAGCTTCTGCAACAAAAAATGGCATCAATGGTCCAGTGCCGGCAAAGATACATTCTATAGATTTAAAACCCGCACGTACCGCTGGAGATCGTTGCTATATAAAGTCATGGGAGAAATCAGCAACCAGCTTCAGTTTGATCAAGCACCTGATGAAGACACTTATTTTATCATTGATGATACGACCATCCCCAAACGGGGCAAATTCATGGAAAATGTTTCTTACATTTATGATCATAGCATTGGCCGCAGCATTTTGGGATTTTGTATTGTCAGCCTTGGTCTTTTTACAGCCAGTGGGTATTATCCTTTGGACTTTTCATATTGGGTCAGCAAGCGACGTCATCAAAAAAGCCCCATTTTCAGCGATGGCGATCCCCGAAGCATCAGCGGCCAGATGAACCAGCAAGCCTTGCATTGCACCAAACTTGAGCTGGCCCTTAAAATGATTGAGCGCGCTGTATCCAACGGCTTGCAAGCCGGGTATGTTCTTTTTGACAGCTGGTACGCATGGCCATCGTTCATACAGGCTATCCGCAAGATCAAAAAAGAATTTCATGTTATTTGTCGGTTGAAAGACAGCAAAGTCCTTTATGAATACAAGGGTAAAAAGTACCAGCTTTCAGCCTTGTATCAGAAAGTGAAAACGGCGCTTAGCAAAAGCAAGCGTACCGGGCTGTTCTTAAAAAGAGTCACGGTAACAATGTCCGGCGAACCCATCATAATCGTATTTGTTAAAGGCTACAACGAACCTGAAGAATCGATGGTCAAGGGAAAGAAAAAGAAAAAAGAACCCAAATGGGTCGCATTCCTAAGCACCAATACAAGCCTTCAGGCTGCGACGGTTATCAAAAAGTACACCAAGCGCTGGGCATGCGAAGTATTTTTCAAGGAGAGCAAACAACTTCTTGCTTTGGGCAAAGATGCCAGCAACAGTTTTCAATCTCAGATATGTGCAACAACCATCAGCTTTATGCGATACGCGGTCATCAATTATTTGAATGAGAAAGAGCATCATATGGGCCTTGGCCCTTTGTTTGAAGAACTTGCCGATCAAACAGCGACTTTTACATATGCTCAGAGGATCTGGCTGTTTTTTAAGGGTTTGTTCGAAATAAGTTTTTCAAAGATCTTTGAACTTTTTGAAATTGAAGACGATTTTCAGTCTTTTATTGACACGCTAACCCAGTCGGTTAGCCGTTTCGCGCCCATTCGGGGGTGCGAAACTTGATTATTGTATTTAATCGTTTGTTTGAAATTTCGAGCTTGTTAATTGGAATTTGTTTGAGATTTGATGCTTGTGATTTGTAATTTCGGTAGCACCCGGGTTAGGTTAAAGACAAAAAAACGAATCTGTTTAACAGGCACTAAAAACTTCGGCAAAATCAAAGGCGGTATGTCTCTTTCAAGAAAAGATATTCTGGATATGGAATCCCTCTCTGTTGATGAAATCACCTTGATTTTGGATACAGCGGACAAAATGAAAGAAATATCTGAGAGGCCCATTAAAAAAGTGCCGACATTAAGGGGCAAAACCGTGGTGCTTTTTTTTTATGAGCCGAGCACACGTACACGAACATCTTTTGATATTGCGGCAAAACGTTTAAGTGCAGACAGTCTGTCCATATCCGCGAGTACCAGCAGTATGGTCAAAGGTGAAACCCTGATCGATACGGGTCGGAATCTTGAAGCCATGAATCCCGACGTGATCGTGATAAGACACACTTCGGCGGGGGCTCCCCACATGCTGGCAAAAATATTGAAGTCACCCGTTATCAATGCCGGTGACGGGATGCACGCTCATCCGACCCAATCCCTGCTTGACCTGATGACGGTAAGGGAAAATAAAGGTAAAATATCCGGCCTTCGAATTGCCATCATCGGCGATATATCCCACAGCAGAGTGGCACGATCCAACAGCATCGGATTTACCAAGATGGGTGCAAAGGTTGTGTTGTCCGGTCCTCCCACCATGATTCCAAAGGGCATCGAAATGCTTGGTGTTTCTGTAACCCATAACGTTCAAGAGGCCATGAAGGATGCAGATGTTATTATGATGCTCAGGATACAAAAAGAGCGTCAACGGAACTTTCTATTTCCGACAGAACGTGAATATTCGAGAGTATTTGGCTTGACTAAGGCTAAGCTGGCAAAAGCGAAGGATGATGTGCTGATCATGCACCCAGGGCCGATTAATCGAGGTGTTGAAATTGATTATGACGTTGCGGACGGTCCGTATTCGATTATTCTGGACCAGGTCACAAATGGTGTTGCCGTGCGAATGGCCCTTTTATATCTGGTCACAGGAGGGATACGTAATGCCGACACTGATTAAAGGTGGAAGGGTTATTGATCCCGGAAACCTTGACGGTATCATGGATATCGTTGTTGAGAATGGTAAAATCGTTGAAATAAAAAAAGGTGTCTTGATTAACGGGGATAATACGGAATTAACAATCATTGATGCTTCCCAAAAATTAGTTGTTCCCGGCCTGATTGATATGCATGTGCATCTTCGAGATCCGGGACATGAATATAAAGAAACCATTGAAACGGGTGGGTTGGCGGCAGCTTTTGGCGGATTTACGGCAATATGCTGTATGCCAAATACAGATCCGGTCAATGACAGCAGGCAGGTCACGGAATATATATTGAAAAAAGCCAAAAAGGCCGATACAGTCCGTGTTTATCCTGTTGCAGCGATCAGCAAGGGACTTAGAGGAGAAAACCTTTGTGAATATGGGGAGTTAAAAGATGCAGGGGCCATCGCCGTATCCGACGACGGAAACCCAGTGATGAACAGTCAACTGATGCGCAGGGCTTTGGAGTATGCAGGGGGATTCGACCTGCCGGTCATTTCACATTGTGAGGATCTTGATCTGGCTTCAGGCGGTGCCATGAATGAGGGTGCGGTGGCCACACAAATGGGGCTTTCAGGCATACCCAATGCTGCTGAGAGTATCATGGTTTTAAGGGATATCGCTCTGAGCGAATTGACGGGCATTCCCGTTCACATCGCCCATGTCAGTACCAGGGAATCTGTCAGGGCCGTTCGGGATGCAAAAAAAAGAGGCGTTTGCGTTACTGCGGAAACCACGCCCCATTATTTTACAATTACCGATACTGCTGTAAGAGATTACAACACAAATGCGAAAATGAACCCGCCGTTAAGGACCGAACAGGACAGGGAAGCCATCTGGCAGGGGCTGGCCGATGGAACCATAGATGTGATTGCCACGGATCATGCCCCGCATTCGATTATCGAGAAAGCCGTTGAGTTCGATCAGGCTGCAAATGGAATCATCGGTCTCGAAACATCGGTTTCTCTGAGTTTAAAACTGATTGAAACAGGAATAATCGGCATCACGGATCTTATCGAGAAAATGTCGACGAACCCGGCGCGGATACTCGGATTGGAAAACGGGTTAAAAATTGGCCGGGCGGCTGACATTACCATCATCGATCCTGAAATATCATATCGTATTGATGCCGACAGGTTCCAGTCACTCAGCCGAAATACACCGTTTAACGGCTGGAATGTTAAGGGCAAGGCGGTTTTGACCATGGTGGGAGGGAAGATTGTTTATCAAGAGCAATAGACAACTAATGTTCAATAACACATAACAAAAGACGAATGACCCATGGAAAATTATACACCCCATATACTGGTAGTCGATGACGAACTCAGCATGCGCGAATTGCTGGAGCTTATGCTGGTCAAGGAAGGATATCAGGTTTCATGTGCGGAAAACGGTCGCAAGGCCATATCCTTGATTAAACAAACGAATTTCGATCTTTTACTGTGCGACATCAGGTTGGGAGACATTACCGGGATTGATGTGTTAAAGGCATCAAAAGAGCAGAATCAAGACACGGTGGTCATTATGATTTCAGCCTATGCAACAGCGGAGGCTGCCGTTGAAGCCATGAATCAGGGGGCCTACGATTTTGTCCCTAAACCCTTCAATAATGACGAACTCATCGAAACCATAAAAAATGCTCTGGAAATTAAAACCATTGAGCACGAGAAAGAGATCCTCGATGATGAACTCAAGAAAACGCTTCATTTCGGAAAGATTATCGGAAACAGTCCGGCAATGCGGAATATTTACAAACTTATTCGTCAGGTCGCCAAAACCAAGACAAGCGTCCTTATCACCGGAGAAAGTGGAACCGGCAAGGAACTGATTGCCAAGGCAATCCATGAAAATAGTGAACGAAGTGAAGGCCCCTTTGTTGTTGTAAATTGTGGTGGTATTCCGGAAACATTGATGGAAAGCGAGCTATTTGGTCATAAAAAAGGATCGTTTACGGGGGCAACCCAGGATAAAAAGGGGCTCTTTGAAGCTGCGGATGGAGGAACGATTTTTTTGGATGAAATCGGAGAAGTGAACCTTCCGATACAGGTGAAATTGCTAAGGGCCGTTCAGGAGCGGGTTTTCAAGCCTGTCGGCAGTAATGAGGATGTTTCGGTAGATATCAGAATCATATCCGCAACCAACAAGAAACTTGAAGAAGAAGTTATTGTCGGGAATTTTCGGGAAGATCTTTTTTATCGTTTGAATGTCATCGAAATAAGGATTCCGCCCCTTAGAGAAAGAAAAATCGATCTTCGTATTCTTGCCCAGCACTTTCTGGAAAAATACTCCCGTGAAATGGACAAAAAGGTCACCAAGATATCCTCTTATGCCATCGATCTTTTAAACAAATACGATTTCCCCGGAAATATTCGTGAGCTTGAGAACCTGATGGAGCGAAGTGTTGCACTTTCAACCACCAACATTATTCTTCCGGACAGTCTGGCGCTTTCGGTTCACAAACGAAGATGGATTGAAGGGATTAAGAACAGACGGTTCGATCTCGATGAGGTAAAAAACGGAGTATCATTAGACGCCATCCTTGAAGAAATAGAAAAGGCATATTTTGATAAAGCCCTTGAGTGCACCAATGGTAAAAAACAGGAAGCGGCAGAACTCCTCGGTATCAGCTTTAGAACGTTTCGTTATCGTATAAGCAAGCTGTATAATTCGGAATGATCCGGTTGGAAACTTGGAATGATGGAATACTGGAATAATGTGTTAAAAACGTTTTGCCCAAGGGTTCGGACAAGGTTTTTATGTATTAATTTTCAATACTTGGATTTGGTTTGAAATTTATTTTCCCAATTTTGGTCTCCCAGCGCTTTTTAAAACCTCTATTGATATTTTTTCATCCCATGGCAAGCTTATCTCATAAATCATAATTTTTTTTCAATGCAATGTAAAAAAAAAACCAACATTTCATCATTCCACTGTTCCATCATTCCAAACTTCCACAACCTTGAACGTTGAACCGGGAACCCGGAACCGTTTGGTCTAGTGTTATAAAGATGACAATATTTTTATTTTATGACAAAGTTTGTCATTATAAATTGAAACTGAATGTGACAGGGCGTTTTTGATCGATATTAATAATGATAAATATCAATATGATAAGATTTTTACAAATAAATTAAAGTATCGTGGCATATATATTGCAAAAACCTCAAATCAACGAAATAAAGTAATTGTTCGAGGGGGTGATAGGACTAAAGGGACATTTTTAAAAAGCAGATTTTTTGTAATCGTAAGGTTTTTTGACGATAAGACTAAACAGGGTCATAAACAACAATTTTAAAGGAGAAGGAGAATATGATGCTACAAAAATTGAGAAAAAAGAATCAAAAAGGTTTTACACTCATTGAATTGATGATCGTCATCGCGATTATCGGTATTCTGGCGGCCATCGCCATCCCGAATTTTCTGGCCTACCGGACCAGGGGTCAGGATTCCGCAGCAATTGCTTCTGCTAAAAACTTTTGGAATGCGGGTATGGCCTATTTTGCTGATGTGACAACATCGGGTACCCAGATTACCGGAGCCGACCTTCAGACCATGGGTCAACTTGCAAGCAATCCAAAAGTGGAAGGCAATCCGACTATGACTGATACTGGCGGTGTAATTACCCTGGCTGACAATACTTTTACCTACATTGATTCAGGTAGGGTACATTCGCTTTCTACCGATGGCACCGTTTCCAGTCCTGCTCCATAATCCAATTATGTAAAATTGCCGAAATAAAAGGAGGTGTAAAAGCCTCCTTTTTTTTTCATATCTTTCGCATTATACTATGGCTGCTGAAATTTTGATTGAATTCCTATAAGGAAAAGTACTAAAAGAAGTTAGAACATGGTTGGAATTCCACATACACGATATTCATCTAAACTCCTCATCTGCCTGTTCCTGCTGGGTGCCATTTTCGTGGCTTACGGTCAGGTCATTAATTTCGATTTTGTTGGTTTTGACGATGAATTGTATGTCACCGCCAATCGGCATGTTCAGTCCGGTATAAGTTTCGAAGGAATCGTTTGGGCCTTTAGAACCTCTTTGGGTAGCTGGCACCCGCTAACATGGCTGTCTCATATGCTGGATAGCCAGCTCTATGGATTGGTTCCTTTCGGGCATCACTTGGTTAATTTACTGTTCCATATCCTCAATTCTTTTTTATTATTCTGGATACTTCAACAAATGACTGGCGCTCTCTGGCGATGTGCATTTGTGGCTGGTCTTTTCGCACTGCACCCCCTTCACGTTGAATCGGTCGCATGGGTTGCGAGTCGCAAAGACCTGCTAAGCACTTTCTTTTTCTTTCTATCTGTGGCTGCATATTACCAGTATACTCAAAAAAGAAAAATTATAAACTATGTGGTAGTCATTTTTCTCCTTATTATGGGACTCATGGCCAAGCCTATGCTCGTGACTTTTCCGTTTGTCTTGCTGTTGCTTGATTACTGGCCTCTTGGAAGGATACAAAATGGACAGTATCCCTATCACTATAATACAATAGAAGAAATCAGACATTACGCCAAACAATTTTTGCAGCTCCTATGGGAGAAAATACCATTGTTTATAACGGTTGGTTTTGCGAGCGTAGTGACCTACACCTCTCAATATCATGATGGGGCTGTCGTACCATTGGATGTTTTTCCGCCTGGAGTCCGGATTTCCAATGCAATTGTTGCCTACGCAACCTATGTCTTAAAAACCGTTAATCCCATACATCTGTCAGTATTTTATCCGCACCCCGGCAATAATTTGCCTGTATGGCAGATCTTGGGTTCGACCCTGCTTATTGCCGCTTTGATTTTATTTGCCATTCGGTCGGCCAGACGACTCCCCTATGTTTTGGTAGGACTTTTCTGGTATCTGGGAACTCTTGTACCGGTCATAGGAATAGTGCAAGTGGGTGCTCAGGCCATTGCAGACCGGTATACGTATATACCGCTAATCGGGCTATTTATAATCGGCGCCTGGGGATTATCCGACCTTTTAGGAAAATTTAGGTATCAAAAACACATCTTCGTTGGAGCAGCCATAATTGTTCTCTCAGTCATCACGGCGCTAACTTATTTTCAGGTTCGACATTGGGAAAATGAGGTTACTCTTTTCAAACACGCGATTCGCATAAACCCGGACAACAGCATGGCGCATACCAACATAGCCATAGCTTTATCTGAAGCTGGAAAATTTGATGAAGCTGAATTCCATTTGAAAGAAGTTTTAAGGATTAATCCTCAGAATGCCAAGGCCGAGTTCTATCTTGGAAATGTGATGTATGCGACAGGGAATTTTGATAAGGCTGCTTTCTATTATCGCCAAACATTGAAAATCAACCCGGCACACTCTGCTGCGCATAATAATTTGGCGAAGCTGCTTTATCATCAGGGAGATTTGGATGCTGCTGCCATTCAAATGGCTGAGGCGATCAGGATCAATCCAGGGGATGCTGATGCACACAACAATTTTGCAATTATAAAATCCGCCCAAGGCAAAACGGAAGAAGCAATTTTTCACTATACGGAAGCAATAAAAATAAAGCCTGAACACGCTATTGCACACTGCAACCTCGGGACACTTTTAATCAGCCGGGGAAAATTAAAGGAAGCCGGCAATCACTTTTTTGAAGCAATTAAAATTAAACCCGACTATGCCGCAGCCTATTATCAAATCGGCATGATCTTGGACCGCCAGGGCAAAGCAAAACAAGCAGATATATTTTTTATAAAAGCAATACAACTCGATCCAACGATGCTAAAGATAAAAAACAGATGAAAATTATAAACCGAACTCGACAAAATTTAAAAAAACAAGATGCTCCTATGTAAAATGATATCAAGGTTTTGTATGATATAGTGGGAAGAAGTATTTTATCGAAAATAAGATTTTAAGGAAGAATGAACAATTTGTTCTATATAAAACGTCCATATATCAAATTACTGATCAGCCTGTTTTTGACAATGGTAGTTTCTACTGCCTATTTTCAGGTGAAAGGCTTAGAATTTATTAACTTTGACGATGATATATATATTACTAACAATCGATACGTACAAGAAGGTTTAACTGTTAAAGGTCTTGCATGGGCTTTTACTACCACTCACGCGGCAAACTGGCATCCAATAACCTGGATTTCGCATATGATCGATTGCGAATTGTATGGTTTAAACCCAATGGGTCATCATTGGACCAATCTTCAGATTCATATCGCAAACACTCTGTTGTTGTTTTTTATCTTTCAACAAATGACCGGTGCCATGTGGCGAAGTGCTTTTGTAGCTGCTTTATTTGCCGTGCATCCACTCCACGTGGAATCAGTGGCATGGATAGCGGAACGGAAGGACCTGTTGAGTACCTTTTTCGGACTTTTGGCAATCCAAATGTACCATCGCTATGTATTGAAAAAAAAGCTCTTTTTCTATCTTATGATAATTCTGTTTTTCGGCCTGGGACTTATGGCAAAACCAATGTTGGTAACCTTCCCATTTGTTCTGCTTTTACTAGATTATTGGCCCCTGAAGCGATTTCAATCTAGTGATGACCGTACGTATTCAAAGAGCTTAAGGCGTTTCGATTTCCCCAAGCTGTTGAGGCTATTTTTAGAAAAAGTTCCCTTACTGTTTCTATCTCTTATATCCAGCGGTGTAACCATTATCGCACAAAAAGGCATGAACGCTTTGCCCCCTCTGGAGCTTTACTCTCTGCTTGTCCGTATAAAAAATGCTCTTGTGACCTATGTTGGTTACCTTGTCAAAACAGCCTGGCCAAAATCTTTATCAGTCTATTATCCTCATCCAGGGGATACTTTACCAGGATGGCATGTTTTTGGTGCCATTTTGTTGATTGTCGGCATTTCCGTTCTAGTAATACTTGCTGTAAAGCAATATCCATATATGATAGTTGGATGGTTATGGTACCTTGGCACCCTTGTACCGGTCATCGGACTGGTTCAGGTTGGGGGACAGGCAATGGCGGATAGATATACTTATATACCCCTGATAGGAATTTTTATAATATTTGCATGGGGCCTTCATGACGTTGGGGGCGAACAGTTTTATCGAAAGGTTTTTATTTCGATATTTGCGATGGTTATCCTATCAACATTTATTGGAAGAACATTTATCCAGACAAATTATTGGAAAAACAGTATTACACTTTTCGAAAACGCAAACAGGATAAATGGCAATATCAGTTTAGTTCATAACAACTTAGGTGTCGCATATTATGATATTGAAAACTATGATCGGGCAATTTTTCATTATAAAAAAGCATTGGTAATCGAGCCGGAACATACTTCAGCTCACAATAACCTATCAAACATTTTTGCTGCACAAGGAAAGTTCGAAGATAGTGTTTTTCATTATAAAGAAGCGTTAAAAAAATATCCAGAGAATGAAGTTATACACTACAATTTGGGAAAAATCCTAATTAAACAAGGAAAAACAAAAGACGGGCTACTTCATCTGCTTGAGGCTGTCAGAATTAAGCGGGATTTTGCTCTAGCACACAATGAGATCGGCTTGATCCTTGCCTGGCAGCGAGATTATAAGAAGGCCTGTATTTTTTTCTCTAAGGCGGTCCAGGCCAAGCCAGACTTTCTTGAAGCAAATGAAAATTTTAAAAAATACTTCTGGCTTTGTTATCCTGATAAAAGAGAGTCAGCCAATGATGGATTGTACGTTTATGAACGAAGAAAAAATCCATGAAGATATTTAAACCAGGTGACAGGAACAAGTAGCTGTAAGTGAAGCAAAGAATGTATATAAGATAGTCTGTGCCAATACTATTTTCACAAATTCGGGATTGTCAAAAGATAATATTTATATTTTTTCCAAGACTACAAATAGGCGAAACGCCAGAAAACGGGATAGCGGCTTGAATAATTTTTCCAGATGCTCAAGTACGTTATATAGGAACAGCGGACATAAGCTGGGATAATGAAAACCACCGCTAAGTAGATAAATCATAAAATCCATCTTTTCTTTTTTAATGATTTTAAGGCGAGGAAAATTATTGGCCAAAAGCGGTTTATCTCTTTCGAATATCAGGGTGGGAATGGCTTGGTTGCCGTGTAAATGGCATTTGTTTTCCATTGAAAATTCTTTTTTAAAGGGGTTCATATTCCAGTCCATACCTTCATGATGGAGAAAGCGATAAACGAAAAAAGAAACCCATGAAATATAAGGTTCCATTAAAAGAATTCTTCCATTTTTCTTTAAAACCCTTTGCGCTTCAGAAAAGAAATGAAGTGGATTGATTAGATGATGCAGTACATCAAAAAGTACAATATTGTCCAAGACAGCATTTTTAAAGGGGAGATAGTGAGCATCCATAACTGCATCTGCCCATGGCGTAAATAGTACATCAGAGCTGATCGCATGTGGGAAAAATTCCTTCAGATTGCCGCTTCCACCCCCAATTTCCAAAATTGATCCTGGTCTTAAGGCGGTTCCAATTTTACGATACCAATTATGATACAGCCTTTTTAAAATCTTCTTGGATTTCCATATTTGTTTTCGTCGATTCAGAATGTTAAAATCTTCTTGCATGATAGTTATCTATTTATAAAATTTTAATTTTTTTATAAGCGAATATCGTCATTTTCATCAGTAACCACCCATGACGGAAACGACTGATGTTGGTTTTCCCGTAAGTCCTTTCCCTATATCTTATGGGTACCTCGGCCACCTTGAGGTTCAGCTTTACTGCTCCGAAGATGAGATCAAAGTCACCAAAAGGATCAAAATCGCCAAAATATCGCCTGTTGGTCCGAATCTTTTCATAATCCTTTTTAAAAAGAGCTTTGGTGCCGCATAGGGTATCCTTGAACCTCTGGTTTAGTATCCAGGTGAACATCATGGAGAAAAATTTATTTCCAAGATAATTCAAAAATCGCATGGCCTGTTTTTCCATGGGGTAAACGAGACGGCAGCCGTTGATGAACTCTCCATGATCTTCGGAAAGGGCCATGTAAAACTTGGGCAGATCTTCCGGCGGAACCGTAAGGTCTGCATCGAGTATCATAAAAATATCGCCACTTGCAGCATCAAATCCTTGCCTTACAGCATCTCCTTTGCCATGTCCCTTCTGTGTTATAAGTTTGATGTCTTTATCCGGACAATTCTTGATAATTCTGTTTATTTCTTGCCGTGTGCCATCTGTTGAATGTCCATCGACAAAAATGATTTCCTGATGTTGACCAAAAAGAGGAATCCGTTTTACGGCGGATTCGATATTGCCTTTTTCATCTTTGCAGGGAATTAATATTGTCGTAGAGAAATCTCTTTCATGTTTCTCTTTGATGGGTCTGGCGACAATATACTGGCAAAGGCAAAGCTTCCTCAAAAACGGCAGTGATGCAACATATTTATTAATAAAGCTGCTGAACCAGGGAATTCGCTTTGGAACAAGCAAACGGAATTCTGATTTAACAATCTGAAATTGGGCCAAAGAGAGAAGATTGCATATATCATCTGAAGATAGCCAGTTTTGGTGGTGCTGGGGCATCTTCAGGCCCATCATTTCACCCATTTTTAGAATAGGTTCCCAAAAAAAATTGTAATATGAAACGATAATTCTGGTATCGGGTCTGCAAAAGATGTGAAGCTGTCTGAATGTTTCTTCGATATCCATGAGATGGCCCACAACGTCAGACATGATCAATACATCAAAAGTTTCTCCCCAGCCCTCTATTTTTTCGATATCTGCCTTACGAAATTCTAAATTTGGATACCGATCGCTTGCTATACGCACCATTTCTGAACTGAAATCGATTCCCACACCCCGTTTGGGTCTCAGGGCATTTAGAAGGTCTCCGGTTCCACATCCCAATTCCAATATAGATAATCCTTCGGGAACTAAAAATCGAAAATACTTCTCTTGATCTTTGTAATAGTATCTATTGCGATCTTTCCAGTATTGGCGTTTTTCTGCCAGAGCATCAAATCTTTTTATAATGTCCTCTTTGTTGATCATTTATAATTTAAAATCTCCATGGCTATTAGATTTTTTCTCAACGACTATGATGGCGGGCGTCTGCATTGAATATACAATGAACCCGCAAATTCACGTAAAATCGGAGTGTTTTCCAACAACTTTCCGATATTGCTAAACATGCGAATTAAAGGTAAAGGAGTTGCAGGATGCAACCAATCAAATGGCATGATTTCTATTTTTTCAAAACCGGTTTTTATCAATAGATCGCGAAATTTCCATCTTGCTATAGCGGTTTCATCTTCAGAGACATACCATAAACAAGGCAGTAAAAATCTGAACTTACGTTCGATAAATACTTGTGGGTTAAGCATATTGGGTTCTGTAAAGCACATAAAACCGCCAGGTCTGAGCAGACTGTAGATTTTTATCAGTGCTGTTTCGATATCAAGGTGATGCAGCACTGATGAGCCAATCACTGCATCAAAGGAGACATCGGTATCATAATCCTCTATACGCTTTTCCAGAAACAAAACCCTATCAGGGGGAAGGTTGCGTGCTTGAGCTTTTTTTAGTAGATCCAAGGATATATCAACAGCTGTAAGATTGGCGCCGGATGTCGCGAACATTTCAGTGAACATTCCGGTTCCACATCCAATTTCTAGTGCACGAATCCCGGGACCCAGCCGGCTGCCCTTTGTGATCAATTCTGCGCGTCGTTTGGCTCTTAGCCTTCCAGCCGGTGTGTCCCAGTTCCATATGAGTTCTGGATCAGACCGGGCGATAGTTTGACTGTGCTGTATTTCGTGTTTTGCACGAATAGAACCAGTGTTTTCTCTCAGATTTCTTTTCATACAAATTTATACACAACAAAAACAAAAAAACACATATATGATTAAAAAACTGATCGTTACAAATTCTATGTCTGTCTTTATATTCTTTAATTTTATGTGCTTCAGTTATGGTCCCACCAAACAACAGGTCAAAGCTTCATCGAAGCATTTGATCAATCTAAATCTACAAACTGAGAATATTGGCTTCGGGATTATGGATGAAACGCAAAGAAATACACCGCCAATCACTCTGGCATGAAAAATGCATTTATGCTATTTTTCACCACAATTATATTAGCAAATATTGCATAATTTTGAATAAAATTAAAGAAGAAGGTTGTAGCCTTCTCTGATATTTAAATTTATTTCAGATTTTGAATGCAATATGATTAAAAAAATAAACGCATGATTATGGATTCTCGACTCGGTGTCAAGATAAAGATTAAGATAACAACGAGTTTTAGTTAGAACATCTTTTATAATGATAAATTATATAAATAAAACACGTTCGGAATTTATCATCTGCCTGTTTTTTGTCGTCTTAATCCTTGGGACTTACTGGCAATTACCATCTCATGAATTTTTGTCGTTTGATGATAATGAATACATCACCCAAAACTTCCATGTCCATGAAGGAATTACCTGGAAAAATATTGTATGGAGTTTTCACATAACAGATTTTGGATATTGGCAGCCATTGACATGGATGTCGCATATGCTGGCCTTTCAGGTCTTTGGTTTGAAAGCCGGAATGCACCACTTGATCAATTTGCTGCTCCACATTTTAAACACTTTGTTGCTGTTCTTTGTATTCAAAAGAATGACAGGCGAACTTTGGCAGAGTGTCTTTGTTGCAGCCATGTTCGCATTGCATCCTTTGAATGTGGAATCGGTTGCATGGGTATCAGAACGCAAAAATGTTTTAAGCACCTTTTTCTGGATGCTGACAATATTGACTTATCTCAGGTACACTGAACGACCTGGTTTCTATAGATATATGCTTATTTTATTAATGTTTGTATTGGGACTCATGTCCAAACCGACGCTTGTAACGCTCCCATTTGTCCTTCTCTTATTGGATTATTGGCCGCTTTGTCGCGTTAACCTGTCTCAATCCTGCTGTGAACATAAAAAGGTCCACAAACCGATCCAGTCTTATTCCCGCCAATCGCTTGGTTTACGTATAGTTTTAGAAAAAATTCCATTAGTTATACTTTCATCAGCTTGTATTTATCTGTCCATTTTATCAGTTGAACTCTCTAAAATTGCAATATCAATGGCTTCGGTTCCAATGAAGCTTCGCATCGCTAATGCGTTGGCCTCCTATGTGAAATACATCAAAAAAATGATTTGGCCTCAAAACCTGGCAGTCTTTTATCCATATCCCACCGAACTGCCGGTATGGCAGATTGTAGGTGCTTTTTTAATGCTGGCCTCTGTCACTTATTTGGCGTTTCACTGGGTAAAAACGAAACCTTATTTTGTAATTGGATGGCTGTGGTACATCGGAACACTTATGCCGGCCATCGGGTTGGTACAGGCAGGTTTATGGCCGGCTTTAGCGGACCGTTTTGCTTACGTACCGCTCATAGGGATTTTTATATGCATAGCCTGGGGGGTTCCTGATTTTATTGGCCGATGGCGCTATAGAAAAGCGGGACTCATTACGATTTCCGCAATAATTGTTCCAATTTTAATGGTTATGACATGGTCGCAGTTACGCCATTGGCAAAACGGTGTCACACTTTTTACCCATAATCTTAGTTTGATTCCAAATAATAGCCTGGCACACTATGAATTGGGAAACGCTTTGGAGCAGCAAGGCAATTACGATAAAGCCATAACTCATTATTCCAAGGCGCTGAAAATCAATCCAAATTATGCTGAAGCACATAACAACTTGGGTTGCATCTTAGCTCAACAAAAACATTATAAAGAGGCCATTGATCATTACACTGAAGCGATTCGCATAAAGCCAAGCTATGCTGAGGCCCATAACAATTTGGGAACGGCCTTGCTTTATCAGGGAAATGAGAAGGAAGCCGTTTTACACTATAATGACGCACTAAGAATCAATTCTAATTATGCAGGAACATATTATAATTTAGGAAGGATTAATGTAAATCAAAATAAAATCGAAATAGGGATCTATTATTACAAAAAAGCGTTGAAGTTAAACCCTGAGATGACTCAAGTTTTATACAACCTCTCATGGTTACTTTCCACTCATGAAGATGAGAAATATAGAAATGGTATAGAAGCGATCGATCTGGCAAAAGAACTTTGTAAAATTACACAAAATAGTCAGCCTCTGGCGTTGGATGCTCTTGCTGCGGCCTATGCAGAGACAGAAAGATTTGATGAGGCTGTGTTAACCGTTCAAAGGGCGCTTAAAATGACCTTGCAGTTCGGGCCGAATGAACTCATTTCTGGTTTGAAAAAAAGATTAAGCCTGTATCAGGGCAAACGTCCTTATAGGCAAAGCGCGAATTAGAAAATGAATCGTAAAACTAAAGAGAATATAGCTTTTTTTACCTTATGCACCACGATTATTTTATTCTTTTGTACGGAAATTATATTAAATCTTACCCCTCCCATTTCCAGAGACGCTCTAATTCATCATTTGGCTGTTCCCAAGCTTTGGCTAAAACACGGAGGAATTTATGAAATTCCCTGGGCAGATTATTCCTACTATCCTATGAACATCAATCTGCTTTATGTTGTTTGTCTTTATTTTAAAAATGACATTGCCCCCAAATTTATCCATCTTGCTTTTGGAATGGGGATCGGCTTGCTGGTATTCCGTTACCTCAAACCCAGATACGGTCGAAATTGGGGGTTGCTGGGAATTCTCATTTTTATGTCAACGCCGATCGTTATCTGGCTGTCCACATCTGCATATATCGATTTGGGAATGACCTTTTTTACGATCGGCAGTGTCTTGTCCTTTATAAAGTGGCGTGACTCAGATTATAAGGCATTCAAATGGTTTTTGATTTCTTCATTGTGTATGGGAATTGCATTAGGATCAAAATATAACGCCCTGATTGCCTGGTTAATTGTAAATCTTATGTTGATGTTCAGCTATGTTCGGGATACGGACAGGCAGTTGGGCGCGCTTAAATACGGCATGCTGTTTTTTGTGTTAACGGCTTTTGTGGCCTCACCCTGGTATTTGAAAAATTATTTTCAGACCGAGAATCCGTTTTACCCGCTTTTTGACAGTTTTATTAAATCACTACACCACCAGCCGGTTCAAGAAGCCTTGCAGCGACAAGCAATCGAAAAAACAGGACAGGTCAGTTTCTTTAACATAAGGGACGCCATGTACGGTGAAAATTTCTGGGAAACATTGTTAATCCCCATTCGTATGTTTTTTCAAGGAAAAGACAACAGTTATCAGTACTTTCAAGGTTCTTTAAATCCAATTTTGATCGCATTTTCACCTTTTATATTCCTCAACAAAAGATATTGTAAAGACAAGCTTCTCTTTGTGTTCTTTTCGATAATTTTTATATTCATGGCATATTTCTTAACTGCCAAGCAGGTTCGTTATATTCTTCCGGTTCTGCCCTTTCTCACCATTATCGCCGTTATGGGCATTAAAGATCTTTTGGACAAAATGGAAGTAAGGGAGACCGTCGGGACTTCTATTAGATTTGGGAAAACGATTCAATCCATCATGAAGGTGGTTATTTGTGCAATTGTGGCAATCTTGTTGACGTACAATTTACTTTATTTGAAACAGCGTATAAATATTATCAAACCCTTGCCATATATTCTAAAAAAAGAATCCCGAGATGATTTTTTAAGGCGTCACCTGTTACATTATGGTGCTGTACAATACATCAACAAGACTCTGCCTGATGATGCTGTTGTTTTTACCATGTTTCTTGGGCGACGGGGGTATTATCTTGACAAGACTTATAAAAATGACACTTCATTTGGAATGTCTACCATTAGGCATATGGTAACCAGTTCTAAGGATGAAGAAAAATTTAAGGATTTTCTTCGATCCATGGATGTTACACATATTTTGATGCGAACGGATTTGGTATATAATTATTTAAACGATAATTTCTCCATAGAAGAAATTAACCGCTTTATGAATCTTGTAAAAAAATACTGGAAACTATTATATGAATCTAATGGTCATTCTGTATGGGATATCCGGGAATAATTTGAAAAAAAATCACTAAACAGGATGAAAGGTGTAAAACGGAAAAAGAATTGATGACCGGTCAAAACAGATATTCAGGTGCTTTTTTCGGGGTCCGTTACGATGTTTGGATCTACCTGTTTCTAATCATTACGGCTCTTTCCGTTTATGCACAGGTGAGCACTCATTCTTTTGTTGACTTCGATGACGATATTTACATCACTGCCAATAAATACGTACGGGAAGGCTTGACACTTGAAAACCTCATTTGGGCGTTTGGATTTACGGATATTGCCTACTGGCACCCTTTGACATGGATATCTCATATGGCCGACTGCCAGTTATTTGGATTGAATGCCGGGATGCATCATTTGGTTAACCTTATTTTTCACATCTCCAACAGTTTGCTTCTGTTTTATGTTCTGAAACGAACAACACGAGACTTAATGAGAAGCGCCTTTGTTGCTGCATTATTTGCACTGCATCCGATACAGGTGGAATCCGTAGCATGGGCTGCGGAGCGTAAAAACGTATTAAGCACTCTTTTCTGGCTTCTGACCCTTTTGGCTTATGTTCGCTATACAGAAAAACCTGATCTTTATAGATATCTGTTGGCCATGACTATTTTTGTGCTTGGACTCATGGCCAAGCCGATTTTGGTAACGTTGCCCTTTGTGTTTCTCTTGCTTGACTTTTGGCCACTTGGCCGTTTTCAACAAATTTGGCAGGACGAGGATAATGAAGGTAATTATGGGAAATCGGTAAAAACAGGAGACGATCATACTGCTACTTTGACAATGACGTCAAGAATATCAGATTATCGTAGATATCCAAATTATCAGTTTATTCAGCTGGTTAAGGAGAAAATACCATTTTTTCTCCTCTCGACAATCCCAATTTATTTAACAATGTCGAGTCTTAAACACCATGGGATTGTAATATCGACGGAAATTTTGGCCATGAAACTGCGTTTAGCCAATGCATTGGTATCTTATATAAGCTACCTTAAAAAAATGATCTGGCCGCATAAGCTATCCGTTTTTTATCCATACCCTGATTCATTACCGTTTTGGTGGGTATTTGGTTCTGGTGTGGTGTTGTTATTTATCACTTCACTGGCCGTTCGGTTGTCGGTACGAAAGCCCTATCTGGTTACGGGGTGGCTGTGGTATTTGGGGATCCTTTTTCCAGCAATAGGTTTAACACAAGCAGGTCTTTGGCCGGCCATGGCCGATCGCTGGGCCTATGTACCACTCATTGGGATATTTATCATTCTTGCCTGGGGTATTCCCGACCTATTGTTTAAATGTCCTCATCGTGAGAAAATACTTATTGCCATTACGGCAATCATTTTGCCTACGATTATCATCGATAGCTGGATTCAGACAGGATATTGGCGAAACAGTATCACTTTGTTTGAACACGCCTTTAAAGTAAATTCCAACAACCCAGTGGCACATGTAAAACTCGGTGAAGTATACGCCAATCAGGGATTGGTTGGTGAAGCCATCAGACACTACACTGATGCATTACGGATAGACCCTGATAATGCAAGTGTGCACAATAATCTGGGGCTTGTACTGGCGGAGCAAGGTCTGACAAAAAAAGCTATCGACCATTATCATGAGGCATTACGGTTAAATCCCGAGCTTGAGGGAGTGAATCTTAACATGGGTGCTGCGCTGGTCGCCAATGGTCACATCAGTGAGGCTATAGAACATTATATCAAGGAGTTGAGGCTGAATCCGGAAGATGCTCAAACACACAACAACCTGGGAATTGCTCTGCATAAATTAGGCCATACATCGGAAGCGATCCAGCACTTTACCGTGGCATTACGGAATACCCCTGATTTTGATCAGGCTCATGTGAATCTTGGAATTGCTTTAATTGACAGTGGAAAACTCAATGCTGGGGCAACTCATTTTTTGGAGGCCTTACGGTTAAATCAGAACAATGCCGTTGCATACAATAATTTGGGAGCAGCACTCCTTATGAAGGGAAAGACCGTTCAGGCGATCGAACATTTTCAAGCGGCACTGAAGATTAAATCCAACTATACCGATGCAAGGAATAACCTTATTCGGGCTCAGGCAGTTTTATATAAGCGTAAAGAGGCACTTTCAAAGAACTAAATATTGAAGGTTTCATGATATGTTTAAAGACAAAAAAGTTATTGTCGTCATGCCTGCCTACAATGCAGAGCAGACTCTGCGCAGAACCTGGAATGAAGTAATGGCACAGGAAATCGTCGATCTGGTTATTGTAGTAGATGATGGGAGTAAGGATAACACGGTATCTATCGCGAGAACATTGCCCGATACAATTGTTTATCGTCATGAAAGAAATCGAGGATATGGCGGAAACCAAAAATCATGCTACAAACTAGCCCTTGAGCAGGATGGTGATATCATTATTATGGTACACCCGGATTATCAGTATACCCCAAAACTCATACCGGCCATGGCTTCCTTGATCGGAAACGGTCTCTACCATTGTGTTCTGGGATCCCGGATTCTCGGCGGTTATGCTGTCAAGGGCGGTATGCCGGTTTGGAAGTACATCGCCAATCGTTTTCTTACCTATGTTCAAAATATCCTGATGACCGCAAAACTGTCAGAATACCATACGGGATACAGGGCCTTTTCCCGAGAGCTTTTGGAACGTTTACCTCTTGAGGTTAATTCCGATGATTTTGTATTCGACAATCAGATGCTGTCTCAAATTTTATGGCTGGGTTATAAGATCGCCGAGGTAAGTTGTCCGACAAAATATTTTGCTGAAGCATCTTCAATCAATTTGTACCGAAGCATACAATATGGTTTCGGGTGTCTGGATACCGCCATAAAGTTTCGTCTGGTGAAGATGAATTTTACAACCTCTAAGTTATTTCCTGAAAAAGAACACTCATGAATCATTCTCATGCCAACAGATTCCAGGATTTTTTTAAAGAAAATAAATATACGACGCTTAAAAATTACTTGTATAATTATCAACTCAGGAAAAGAGCTGTAGAAAAAAACCTGAAAAATGAAAAAGCGGAATTGATTTTAGAGGTGGGAAGCGGCATATCTCCGGTAATGATGAAATCTGGAGACATTGTTTATTCAGACTTGTCTTTTTCAGCAATACAACTTCTTAAACATTCATATGGAAAAGGATACTATGTCGTCGCGGACGGCATGAATTTACCGTTTAAATCCGGAGTCTTTTCTCACGCAGTCAGTTCAGAGGTACTTGAACATCTGCGGGATGATAGACTGGCGATTAAAGAGATTTCAAGAGTTATGAAACAATTGGGCTGTTTCATCGTTACTTTCCCACACAGAAAATTTTATTTTGCCATCGATGATCGTTTCGTTGGCCATTTTCGTCGGTATGAGATCAATGAAATGAGGGATCGATTAAAGGAGGCCGGGTTTAAACCAGTTTCTGTGCAAAAGATTCTGGGTCCACTTGAAAAAGGCACGATGTGTTTTGCGGTTTTATGTTTTTCAATTGTCCAGAAGTTCAAGCCACAAAAAGTAAAAATGGCCGAAAAATCATTGATAACAACCCTTTTTACTTCAATTTTTAAATGGGCAAATTTATTTTATGCAATGCTTGCCTGGCTGGATGCCAGGATTATGCCGCGTGCGCTTTCAACAGTTTTGTTAATTAATTCGATTTTGTCAGATAAATCGAGGGACATCGTTTGATACAAAAATGACAATAGATGGGAAGGCATTGAATCACAAGTTGGGTGGTTCAGGGTTGAAAAATTCCCAACCAACTCTAAAAAGCTGATAACTCAAGGTTCTAAAAAAACACTTTTTCAGCTTTGAGTGTTTGGCCGTTTTCTCTCTATTTTGCTTGCATTATTGGAAATAGGATCTTATAATAAGTATTCATTGCTTAAAACAACCCCTTATTTTCAGCATAATTAAAATATAAATGGACCGTGTTGCAGAAAAAATACTCGCTGATTGGCTGGATTCAAGCTACCGAAAACCCTTGATTATTCGCGGCGCCCGGCAGGTTGGAAAATCAACCCTGGTCAGGCAGTTTGCTGACCATAAGAAATTGATTCTCCATGAAGTCAACCTTGAACGGCACCCAACGCTGGTCGAGGTATTTAAAACACAGGATACCGGGAAGATCCTTCGGGAACTTGAATTTGTTTGTGGGAAGGGACCGATTTCAGGGAAGGATGGCTTGCTTTTTTTGGATGAAATACAGGCGGTGCCGATTGCCATTCAGACCCTTCGGTATTTCTATGAAGATTATCCTGAGCTGCCCGTAATTTCAGCCGGATCACTCCTTGAATTTGCAATGTCCAAACATACCTTTTCCATGCCTGTGGGTCGGGTCGAATACCTTTACCTCGGTCCCGTGACCTTTGAAGAGACTTTGGCTGCGATGGGAAAAAATGTTTTGCTCGATCTGCTAAACAATTATCACCTGCATGAGGTTTTTCCTAAATTTGCTCACGATCAATTACTGGAACTGCAAAGAATCTGGTTCCTGGTGGGAGGGATGCCTGAGGCAGTCCAACGATTCATCGATACCAATGCGCTCGATGCGGTGGTTGATGTTCATGCTTCGATTATTGAGACATACAAAGACGATTTTGCGAAATATGCAACCCAGGCAGACCTGCTACGTCTTCACAAAGTTTTTAATTATGTTCCGATGGCTGCCGGGGAGAAATTCAAGTATGTTCGAGTAGACCCCGAGGAGCAAACCAGAGAACTACGCAAGGCTGTTGATTTGCTTGAAAAAGCACAAATCATAATGAAGGCCTGCCATACCGATGCATCCGGTTTGCCGCTTGGCGCTACCATTAACAGACGAATATTTAAGCCTTTCTTCCTGGATTGCGGGTTGATGAATACCCTTTGCGGCGTTCAATGGATATCATTGAAGGAACTTAAGCAAAAGTCATTTGTCAACAAAGGGAATGTGGCTGAACAGTTCATCGCGCAACATCTGGCCTACATCGGGAAAAAAAATGTAAGCCCGCTTTTGACCTATTGGTTGCGCGAAGGGAGGGCAGGGAATGCTGAGATCGATTTTATCACTCAATTAGGACAAGCAATTGTTCCTGTTGAAGTTAAGGCGGGCAAAAGCGGATCACTCAAATCGCTCCAGCAATTTGCCAATCAAAAAAAAGCCCGGATCGGTGTTCGTTTTGATTTAAATGTGCCCTCGTATCAACATGTTTCTCACGCGCTCACCCAAAAAGGGAAATCCGTACAAGTTGAATTTGATCTTTTGTCTCTCCCTCTTTATATGATAGAGGAATTGCCCAGAATCTTTGCGAGTATCGTAAAAAATGAATAGAACACAGATTACAGGGATTTTGCGGGTCGGCACGGACATTTTAATTATTTTATCATCCGTGAAAACCCGTCAAATCCGTCAAATTCGTGTTCTATAAAACAAGGTAAATTATGTCACATTTAATGAAAGAAAAATGGCTTGAAATGATTGAAGCCTTTTTGAAACTGACTCCTCAGGAGAGGTCAGCAGAGGCAGAAAAGCGTTTGGATGAAACTCTGGAGAGAATGGCTCAACTATATAATATTACACCGGAAGATGCTTATGAAAAGCTTATTAAAAATAGTTACCGAATGCATAGATAAATTCTCCGAACAGGCTGGTGTTCCAAGGCTTGCCGCAATTATCGGTGGAGAAGCCGTTATTATGCATGGCATACCCAGAACAACGATTGATGTTGACATACTCTTGTTTTGCGGAGATGAAATAAAAGATATTGGGAATATAGGAAAGCCATTAGCGTCATTTTTAAGACAAGAACTTGGGGGCAGGTTTGAGGTTAAGAATTTTGAAACATCAAAGGATCCATCAGACCCTTTAAAACATGATTTGATAATCATCACTGATCTTGAAAAACGATTCAAAAAACTTGATATATTGATTGCAAATTATCAATGGGAGGTGGAAGGCTTAAAAAGTATGGACTCTCCTCATACAGGCCCTCTTTATCCATATCCAAAGGAATATTTGGTTGGCATGAAATTAATGGCAGGTGGAATCCAGGATAAGGAAGACATCAGAAATTTATTTTTAGTAATGTCGGAGTCAGAAAAGCAAAAAGCATGGGATATTGCGCGGTTGATCAGGCGAGATAAGAAATTGACAAGGGTTTTGGCTGAAGAACGCTGGCGTTGAAATAGCGATAAAAGATAAAAGACAGTCACACTCAGAAATGAATAGAACACAGATAACACGAATTTTGCGGATCGGCACGGATATTAAAATATTTTATGATCCGTGAAATCCGTCAAATCTGTCAAATCCGTGATCTGAAAACAACGGATAGTTTTGTCACTATTAATGAAAAAAATGACTTGAAATGATTGAGACCTTTTTGAAACTGACTCCTCATGATTGAGAAATTATTAAATGAATAATAACCTCAAAGTATCGATTGTCATACCGGCATTCAATGAAGGAAAGACTATCGGTGATATCGTTTCAAAAATCAAAACTCTTTATCCCGATTTTGAAATTATCGTTGTCAACGACGGTTCAACGGATGATACGGCTGTCACAGCTAAAAATGCCGGTGCCAAGGTATATAGTCACCCGTATAATATTGGAAACGGCGCGGCTATAAAAAGCGGGATTCGAACCGCCTCCGGCGATATACTTGTGTTTATGGATGGAGATTTTCAGCATGATCCGGAGGATATCGGAAAAATGCTTGAATATTTTCCTGAATATGACATGGTTGTCGGCGCGCGATCTATTAGGGGTCAATCTTCAATTGGACGCGCTTTTGGCAATAAAATTTATAACTGGCTGGCTTCTTATGTGGCAATGTTTCCGATCAAAGACCTTACTTCAGGATTTCGTGCGATTAAATCAGATCTTGCACGGCAACTCGCAAACCTTCTTCCAAAAACGTATTCATATCCATCAACGCTGACATTAGCAGTCTTGAGAAGTGGCAGGAGTTTAAAATATATTCCCATCAAAATTCAAAAGCGGAAAACGGGAAAAAGCAAAATAAGGCTGATTAAAGATGGCGTACGATTTTTCATGATCATCATCAGAATATGCACCCTTTATTCTCCATTGAGAGTCTTCCTTCCGGTTAGTTTTATCATGTTTATGTTGGGTTTTTTATATTATGGTTATACGTTTTTCACCGCAGGCCGTTTTACAAATATGAGTGCGCTTTTGTTTACGACCTCTGTTCTGATATTTATGATGGGACTCATTTCAGACCAGATTTGTCAGATGCGTTTTGAAAAAAGTGATGGAAAAAGGTGAATGATCTTAAACGAATTTTAGTA
>ENA-OSEO01002406-OSEO01002406.1-sediment-metagenome-genome-assembly--contig:-NODE-2406-length-26667-cov-3.458857_pt1 | contig 26667 bp, 29 predicted proteins | sample MGYA00237883_ERZ534232 | MGnify/ENA metagenome assembly ERZ534232
CGTGTGCTCGCTTAACCCCTGCCCCTCCCAGAAAGCGAACAGGGTTACAGTCCCCGCCTTCTTATCAACCAGCGTCCTGCTTACGACAGACCCTTCCCGATAGTCCACCAGGTCAACCATCCTTGCCACCTGGGCCAGGAACTTGCCGGCGCCCGTCTCTTTTTCGCTATTTTCCACTTCGACACCTCACTGTTTTTCTCAACCACTTCAAGGCTTCAGCGTCTCCCTCCCAGAATTGCCCCCAGCGTTCCCAGTAATAATATGCTTCATCAGCGCCTCCCACCGTAACTCCATCCGGACTTGCTGACCTGGGTAAGCGGTGCTTAGCTTTCAAAAGCTCCTTCCCCACCAGTGGCAAGCAGTCAATAGCTTTCTGAAGCGCCAGGGTAGCCTGTCGTCGCTTCCCGAGCTTGAAAAGGGCCAGGGCCCGCCCGTAGAGGGTTTCAGGCATTATGTCGTCAGGATACTGCCTGGCAATTTTCAGGGCGTCTTCTAATCGCCCCAGTTTGAACAAGGTTTCTTGTGTCATGGCCCGAACCCCCTGGTTATCGTTGGGATTCAAGGACAGCAACTCCTGGTATAGCCGTAAAGCCTCCTCTGTTTCACCGTCCTCGTCTCTGACCAGGGCTAATCCATGGAGAGACCGCAGAAACGGCCGATTTTCCAGCATTGCCCATTCGAGGCGGTCTTTTCCTGTCTTGAAATCTTCCGGGAACGCCTTACGGCCGATGCGGACAGCCTGTTCCCAGAGGTCACGGGCTTTATCCGGCAGGTTCCGTTCGGATAGAACCATAGCCAGATGATGAAGCGCATCCAGGTGGTCAGGCATCTGGGCAAGTACCGCCCGGAAAACCTTCCCGGCTTCTTCCAGGTCGCCTTCCTCATACAACTCACACCCTTCGTCGAACTCGTCCATTAACTCGCGGTATACAGGCGGATAGACAAACTCCCACCTGTGCGGAGTCACTCGAGACAGCTTGAGCATTAATTCTTCACCTCGTCCGGACCTCAACTACATTGCCATGTACCGGGCAACTGGCAGATAAGTGCCAGACCTAACCCAGTCATTGTTTACACACCCTCATCCTTCAAAATGCGCCTTAACTGGACAATAAGCGGTGGTAAATCTTTGTTCACAATTGTCCAGATAATATCCAGGTCAAGATCCATATAGCCGTGAGCGAGACGGTTCCTGGTGCCGCTGATCAAGTCCCACGGAACTTCAGGATACTGACAGCGCAATTCCGATGAAATGGTTCTGGAAGCTTCCCCAAGCATTTCTATTGAGTGAATGGTAGCCATCGCCAGCAATTCGTTGGAATCCAGGTCAGCCCGGTTTCTCCCTTTGTTGAACCGAACCGCCTTCCGTGCGAAGTCCAGCATATGGCGTACCCGTGCAATATCGTCTTTATGACTGGGTTTTCTCATATTCTAAACTTGCTTCCTTGACCACCCTGTCGCGGAAATAGCGACTCAGGTCTTTGGGCGTACGAAGGTCAACTTTACGTCCCACCATCCGGGAAAGCTCATTTTCCATATCAACCATGCCAAACCCTGGAACATGACCGGGCTCAAACTCAACCAGTACGTCAATATCGCTATCAGGATGGAAGTCCTCTCTCAAGACGGACCCGAATAGCGACAGCTTTTTTATGTGATGATTGCGGCAGAACTCAGCCAGCCTGTACTCAGATATCGGGAACCGCCATGATGGCGTTGACACAGTCCGGGTTACTAAACTCTTAAGCTCGTTGAAAATAGGGCATTGAGGATTCGCCTGATAATAGACCAGATTGCCGGTTTCCTTCCGGGTAAGCACTCCGGCTTCGGTCATCAATCTTAACTCACGCATAACAGCGCCAGAACCACTTCCGGTGGCTTGCATCAACTGGTTTATGTAGAAGGTTTCTTCCGTGCGGCCATACAGCAAAGCCAGCAAACCCCGCCGGGTTTTGTTAAAGAGAAATGAGGATAGCTTTTCATCAAACATGTTTATGCCCATAATTAGCATAATTGTACCCAAATTGGGCATAATGTCAAGCTTTGATTTTTGTCATCACACTCCCCGCTTTGCTCAACCGTGCCTCTACCAGATTGATAACCGCCTCGTAGACGGCGTCACGCTCACCCTGGGTAAGGCCAAGAGCATCAAAGACAATCGAGTCCAAGGTTCGACGGTCATCATCCTCCAAGTCAAGGCGTTCGGCCTCCGTCAAAGCCTCCTGACAGTCTCGGTAGTGAAACCACGCCGCACTTCTGCAATATCACTCAACCGAACCAGCTTGCCTTTGCCCTTTTCCAGGATCGTCCAGTAGATATCTGACAGCTTCAAGAATCTGTGCAGCCAGGCACATCTTACAATACCCCAACACGCACTTCAAAGAGAGACGTGAACTAACGCGGGAAACCTCCGCCGGAAGATCGGGCCGGCATATTCTAAGCGCAGGGCTTTGGGGCTATCCTTCTCCGTTAGAGCCTTCTGTACGTGTTTTCCCTGCGCCGGGCAACCCTCACAACAATTAGCGATTTAGCCTCATCATTTATGGTATACACTATTCTGTAATGCCCTGCCCGAACGCGCCACAAACCACTGTCAGCCAGTTTCTTGACTCTTGGCGGCCTTGGATTTTGCTCCAGGTGGGAGATGGCCTTAGCGGCCATTTCATAGTCTTGTCCTGAGAGAGCATCCAACTCTTTCTGGGCTGTCCGCCTCAACCTGACTTCATATCTCAACCCGGCGCTCCCGACCTTGCCTGCGTTGCTGGTATTGTTCCCAGGTTACAGTACTCTCCTCTCTAGACAAGGACTTCAATCCCTCCCGGATATCCTCCTCATCCTCCAATATCTCCAGGGCAGCATCGCGGAGAAGCTTAGCCATAGAAGTACGCTGCTCAAAAGCCAGGAGGCGAAGCCTCTCGTGCTGGTCCTCGGTCAGGAAAATCGTAGTGCGCTTCAAGTTCGTGCTCATGACTCCCTACCTCCAACTTGATAGTAACATATAAGCATCAATATGTCAATATGCTGTCTGGGGCAACGCATGGTGAAACAACGAACAGAGATCCGGCTGGGGGGCTGCGCGTAACATTCTGTCCCGGCACGCCGTTTTGATTGTTGGTCAGCTCGCAGCCCCCGAGCGCGCGGGCAAGAAAAAGTAGAGCGGAGGCAACCCCATCCACCTGAGTCCTCTTCCTCTTTTAACTAAGAGGAAGAGGACTCTTCTTTATTCAAATAGAAATTTGCCCTTCTTGTCGGTATAATATTCGGCTGTTGTGGAAGATATGGAGGGGTGACCGAGCGGTTGATGGTGACGGTCTTGAAAACCGTTTTCGCCCCAGGCGAACGCGGGTTCGAATCCCGCCCCCTCCGCCAGTATAAGAACGTCGAAGAGCCGGCCGTTGCACCGCGGGGCCCCGGCCCCAGGTGCCGGCGATACATATCTGGCACCAATAAGAAGGAGGTCCTATGAAAATCCACGAATACCAGGCCAAGGCGCTGATGGCCGAGTTCGGCATACCGGTGCCCCAGGGCGGTGTGGCGAGTACGCCCGGCGAAGCCAAAAAGATAGCTGCCGGTCTTGGAGGCAAAGTGGCCGTCAAGGCCCAGGTCTACGCCGGCGGCCGGGGCAAGGCGGGAGGCATCAAGGTTGCCGGCACACCTGATGAAGCAGAGAAGGCGGCGAGCCAGATACTGGGCAAGAGGCTGGTCACCCACCAGACGACCGCAGAAGGCGTACCGGTGAGCAAAGTGCTGGTGGAAAAGGCCGTCCCGGTCGAGCGCGAGCTTTACCTCAGCATCATCGTGGACAGCGTCAGCCGGATGCCGGTGATGATGGGCAGCGAGGCGGGGGGCATGGACATCGAAGAGGTGGCCCGTAAAAGCCCGGAGAAAATTCTCAAGCTCTATATAGACCCGGCAGCCGGATTCCAGGGCTTCTACGGGCGCAAGCTGGCCTACGGGCTCAACTTCACCGCAGAGCAGATCAGGCCGGCTGCGGCGCTGATGGCCAACCTGTACAAGCTGTTCCTGGCCAGGGACTGCTCCCTGGCCGAGATCAATCCACTGGTGGTCACCAGGGACAGGCAGGTTATGGCCCTCGATGCCAAGCTGAACTTCGACGATAACGCCCTTTTCCGGCACAAGGATATCGAACAGCTCCACGACCTGGAGCAGGAAGATCCGCTGGAGGTCAGGGCCAACCAGCTCGGGGTCAAGAACTATGTGAAGATGGACGGCGCCATCGGCTGCATGGTGAACGGGGCCGGCCTGGCCATGGCGGTCATGGACTCCACCTACCTCGCCGGCGGCAGCCCGGCCAACTTCCTCGATATCGGCACGGTGAATAATACCGACCGGGTGGTGGCCGCCTTCAAGGTGTTCACCACCGACCCCAGCGTTAAGGCAGTACTGGTGAACATATTCGGCGGCATGGCCAGAGTGGACGTCATCGCCCAGGGCATCGTCGAGTCGTACAAGCAGATGGATGTCCGGGTCCCTCTCGTCGCCAGGCTGGAGGGGACTAACGTGGAGGAAGGCAAGCGCATATTAAAACAGTCCGGAATAGCCTACATAGAGGCGGTGGATTTCTACGATGCCGCCAAAAAGGCAGTGGCTGCTGCGAAAGGTTCCCTCGCGGCTAAAGGAGGCAAGCGATGAGCATTTTGATTGACAAAAATACGAGGCTACTGGTACAGGGAATCACCGGCGGCGAGGGCAGCTTCCACGCCGAGCGGTGTATCGCCTACGGCACCAGGGTGGTGGCCGGAATGACACCGGGTAAGGGCGGCACCAAACACCTTGGAGTGCCTGTCTTCAACAGCTGTGAGCAAGCGGTGAAGGAGACCGGCGCTAATGCCAGCATCATATTTGTTCCAGCAGCCTTCGCTGCCGACGCCATACTGGAGGCGGCGGACGCCGGCATTCCACTGGTCATCTGCATCACCGAGGGTATACCGGTGCTTGACATGGTGATGGTGCACAAGTACCTCAAGGGCAGCAAGACGCGGCTCATCGGCCCGAACTGCCCCGGCGTTATCTCGCCGGGCAAGTCCAAAGCGGGCATCATGGCGGGGGAAATACACCTTCCCGGCAACGTGGGGGTGGTCTCCCGCAGCGGCACCCTTACCTATGAAGTGGTTGACCAGCTCACCCGGAACAAGGTCGGCCAGTCCACCTGTGTAGGCATAGGTGGCGATCCTCTTCCCGGCAGCACATTCGTTGACATCCTGAAGCTATTCCAGAGGGACAGAAACACCATTGCCGTGGTGCTGATCGGCGAGATCGGCGGCACCGCAGAGCAGGAAGCGGCCGCATACATCAGGAAGAGCTTCACCAAGCCTGTGGTCGCCTTCGTGGCCGGAGCCACCGCCCCGCCCGGGCGGAGGATGGGCCATGCCGGCGCCATCATCAGCGGCAGCTCAGGCACCGCCAGGGAGAAGATAGCCGCCCTGGCCGCTGCCGGAGCTACCATATCGCCTAATCCGGCCGAAATCGGACTGACCACGAGGAAGGTGCTGGCCAAACACAGGCTGGCCTAGAAGTGGCCTTGCCTGCCAACCTTTCACTACGCCCAGGGTTCCGGTCCGCAGTAACGTCGGCACTCACAGCTGCTGAACGGCTTTTGTGAAGGCAAGGAGTGAGTCGGGAGATGAGCCGCCGTCCCCTGATAGAGGAGGTCTATGCTCCGCCGGCTGCCCATGTCTTTGAGCAGTTCCAGGCCGGCCCTCACAGCTTTTTCCTCGACAGCGGCATGGACCCCCACAGGCTGGGCAGATACTCGTTCATCGGCGACGACCCCTTCCTGGTAATGCGGAGCCGCGGCGACGAAATCACCATCACATCAGAAGAGGGCCTGCGGACCGAGCGCGGCAACCCCTTCGACATTCTGGGCAGGCTATTGAGGACGTACGCCCTGGAGTCTCCCGATGCGCCTGTCCCTTTCTGGGGCGGCGCCGTCGGCTACCTGGGCTACGACCTGTGCCATTTCGTGGAGCGCTTGCCGGCGACCGCCATAGACGACCTGCATCTCCCGGAGAGCTACCTGGCCTTCTACGATACCGTGCTCGCCTTCGACCACCTGGAGGGGAGAGCCTATGTTGCCTCTACGGGATTACCCGAGACTGATGAGGCGAGAAGGCTGAAGCGGGCTTCAGCCCGCCTGGGAGAAATGAAAGACCGGCTTCTTCAAGCTTCGACTTCCGCCACGGCGTCTCACGGCGACGCGCCGGGCCGGACAAACGAAGTCGTGCTCAGGTCCAACTTCACTCCCCGGGGCTACAGGAAGGCTGTGGACAGGGTCAGAGACTACATCATCGCCGGCGACATATTCCAGGCCAACATATCTCAACGCTTCGAGACCGAATTGACCGTTCCACCCTACGAGCTTTACCGGCGCTTGAGGCACATCAACCCGGCGCCCTTCGCCAGCTACCTCAACTTCGACGGCGTAGCCGTTGTGGGCGCCTCTCCCGAGAGATTCCTGCGCGCGGCCGGCGATATGGTGGAGACAAGGCCGGTCAAGGGCACCAGACCGAGAGGCGGGAACGCCGGGGAGGATGCGAGGCTGGCCGGAGAACTGAACGCAAGCGTCAAGGACCGCGCCGAAAACGTGATGATCGTTGACCTGGAGAGAAACGACCTGGGCAGGGTCTGCCAGTACGGTTCCATTAAAGTCACCGAGCTGGCTGCGCTGGAGACCTTCCCGACTGTCTTCCATCTGACCTCCACGGTGGCGGGCAGGCTGCGCCCCGGTAAGGACCGCATTGACCTCCTCAAGGCCACCTTCCCCGGCGGCTCGATCACCGGCGCCCCCAAGGTGCGGGCTATGGAGATTATTGATGAACTGGAACCGACGCGGCGGAGCCTGTATACAGGGGCCATCGGTTACTTCGGCTTCGGGGGCAACCTCGACCTCAATATTGTTATCCGCACCTTTCTGGTCAAAGACGGCAGGGCCTACTTTCAGGTCGGCGGCGGCATTGTTTACGACTCCAACGCTGAGGCGGAATACCAGGAGACCCTCGACAAAGCCAGGGCCCTGGTCCAGGCGCTGAGCCTGGCGCAAAGTGTAACTGTGGAGGCACGATGATACTCGTCGTTGATAACTATGACTCCTTCGCCTATAACCTGGCCCAGTACCTGGGCGAGCTAGGCGGCGAGCCGCTGGTCTGCCGCAACGACGAGATCGGCATAGACGAGATAGAAACGCTGGCCCCCAGCCACATTGTCATCTCGCCCGGGCCGCGCACCCCTTTAGAGGCTGGCATTTCCAACCAGGTCGTCCTCCATTTCGGCGGCAGAATACCTGTTCTCGGCGTCTGCCTCGGGCACCAGTGTATCGGCCACGTGTACGGTGGTACAGTCGGCCGGGCAGCCGTGCCGGTGCACGGCAAGGCTTCCCTGATATATCATGATGGAGAGGGCATATACTGCGGTATAGCGAATCCCTTTCCGGCGGGACGCTACCATTCGCTGATTGTCAGACGGAAAGGCCTTCCCTCCTGTCTCAAGATTACAGCCCGGACTGCCGGGGGAGAGATAATGGGCCTGCGGCACAGGAAGTTCGCGGTCGAAGGCATCCAGGTGCATCCCGAGTCCATACTCACCGAAGCAGGACATGACCTGCTGGTCAATTTTCTCCATGTCTCCGGGCCAGTTTGGGGTTAAAAAGACGAAAATGGAAGAAATGGTCTATCTCAACGGGGACCTTATGCCGGGCGCCCGGGCCAGGATCTCCCCCTTCGACCACGGCTTCCTCTACGGCTACGGGCTCTTCGAGACCATGCGCGCCTACAGCGGACGCATCTTCCGCCTCGACCGCCACCTGTCGCGGCTGAGGAAGTCGGCGGGGATACTGGGCATTGCCGAGAGACTGGCCTCTTATGACCTTGAGAGGGCCTGCTGCGACACGCTGGAAGCTAACGGCCTTCATGATGCCAGGCTCAGGCTCACCGTTTCCGCCGGCGAAGGCGATATAGTCCCGGACCCGGATGCATGCCGCGGGATCACGGCATGCATCGTGGCCAGGAAGCTGAGACCCCTGACAGCCGATGCCTATAATAAGGGCTTCAGCGCGGTCATTTCATCATTGCCGCGGAACAGCCTGTCGCCGTTATCGCGGCTCAAGCCTGCAAGCTACATGGAGAATGTACTGGCCAGGAGAGAAGCCAGGAAGGCCGGAGCCGGTGAAGCGCTTATCCTCAACGAGCAGGGGCAGGTGGCCGAGGGCAGCACCAGCAATATTTTTCTGGTCAGCCGCGGGGTGCTTGTGACGCCCTCCGTCGCCAGCGGCGTCCTGCCTGGAATCACCAGGGAGGCTGTCCTGGAGCTGGCCCGGTCAGCGGGCGTTGAGACAGCCGAGCGGGAGGTCGCACTTGATGAGCTCGTCCAGGCGGAAGAGGCTTTTCTAACCAGCTCCATAATTGAGATAATGCCCCTGACAATGCTTGGCGACAGGCCCGTTGGCCGCGGCGGGCCGGGCACACTGACGAGGCAGCTTATGTTAAGATACAGGGATCTGGTGAAGGAGGAGATTTCCTGTCAGGGAATCCATGTCATCCGTGAGAAAGAAAAGGAGGGCTGATGAGCGCTGACTTAATAATTGACGCTCATGTACACACCTATCCAGATGCCACGGTCGGACAGCAGGCGATGCAGGGAGCCGGCCGCTCCGGCTGCTCCGGCACCATTGAAGAGATCCTCTCCACCATGGCCAGGGCGGGCATTTCATATTCGGCCATGGCGAACATGACGCCGGTCTACGACATGAAAATGGCTAACATGGACAAGCTGCCCGCCAGCATGGGCCACGAAGAGAAGAAAGCGGCCGAAAAGGATATCAACCAGAAGATGATTTCCAGGATGCAGAGACGCAACCTGTGGACCTGCCAGGTGGCCAGAGAAAACCGCGGCCTTATCCCCTTCATCAGCATCGACCTGCTGCAGTCGCCACCGGAGATGGAAGCAGAAATCGAGAGCGCCGTGAAGGAACACGGCGCTAAAGGTATAAAGCTACACCCCGTCAGCAGCCGGGCCTTCCCGTACGACCGGGGTTTCTGGCCGGCATACGCCAGGGCCCAGGAGCTGGGCATACCTGTACTGTTCCACTCGGGGGAGGCCGAGCTGGCAGGCTACGCTGACGCGCAATACGCCAGGCCGGCCCACTTCGCCGAGGTCCTCCGCTCGTTCCCGAAGCTGGCCCTTATCCTGGCCCATCTGGGCAAGGGGTTCACCGGCGAGTCGGTGGCGCTGGCACAGAAATATCAGAACGTCTATTTCGATGCTTCAGCCATCATCTCGGCCAGCAAAGCCGAAGGCGGGCTGTCTGATGCCGAGCTGGTAGCTCTGATAGAGAAGCTGGGGACAGACAGGGTGTTCTTTGGTTCGGACTGGCCCTGGTTTCCCCAGGCGCCAGCCATAGAGCGGATAAAGAGCCTCAAGCTCGCTGAAGAAGAGAAACAGGGAATCCTGGGCAGGAACGCCGCCAGGGTCCTGAAGATTGCCTGACTATAACCGGTGGACGGCGCACCTGTCGAACTGAAGCTCCAAGCAGGGCTTCATCGTCGCCAGCGAGATAATCTGTACCCCGGCCCTGTCGTCTCGAATATCGACCAGGCCCAGAGTGCCGGGCTGAGGGAGGAGGTTGTGGGGCAAAGTGGCGCTGCCGGGATTGACAAGAAGGACTCCGTCATAGGTGCTGATGGCCTCTACGTGCGTATCGCCGGAGACAATCATGTCCACCCGGCCGCCGAAATAGCGGTCCAGGGTCTGCTCAAAGGTGCGCCACGGCGCATCCTTCGGAAGCGGCAGGGCGTGTACCAGGCCGATGCGCCATCCTCCCACTGTGCACACCTGGCTCCATTTGACGCGGGGGTCCTCGGGCAGGCCGGAATCGCCGTTTCCCTGGGCAGCCGCGACCGGGGCTATGTCTCCCAGCCAGTCCAGCACGGAAAGCACGTGAAGGTCGCCGCCATGCATGATAAGGTCTGCGCCGGCCATCACCTCTTTAATCTCAGGATAAAGCGCCGGGCCAGCCTGTGGTAGATGCGTATCAGAGATGAGGCCTATTCTCATACCGCTCTCCGCCTGTCGTTGCTCCGCTACCGGATTCTAGCACCAGTCTGCGAAGGGAATCAAATCTAATGCTTCTTTTCACCCCATCCCCCTGTATGTCTCTCTGGTCGCTGGTCAGGGAGAAAGGGGACGGTGTGCTTTAGAAGAGGTCAGCGCAGAATGGTCTATGTCTGGTGCGCATCACGCTGTCCCAGCGGAGGAGGGCGCCGTGGTCGAGGGCGTCAAGACGGCCCATGCGCGCCGCCTCGGTGGCACTGATATGGCCGAAGGCAAGCATGGCCAGGGTGCTAACCGGGACCGTCAACTCCGGCAGCTCACCGGTACGCTTGACCAGAGCGCCGGCAGGAGAGGCCTCCAGTTTCCAGCATCCGGCGTTCCAGGGACAAAGGTCATCAACGACCTCAAAGGTAAGTTTCCCTTCCTGGCTATAACGCCGTTTGGTCAAAGCCCATTCGATGTCCACAAGGCGGGCCATGATGCCGTTGTGCGAGCCAATATGAAGCCACTGCGGTTCAAGCAGCAAATGCGGCAGCGGGTCGTCGGCGGGGGCCCATTCCCAGATGATGTTGCTGGCGAGGTCCATATGGCTGAGGTAGTCCCATATGGCCTGGTAGGCCGTGGCGCTAAGCCAGACAAGGTCACGGACGGTAAGGCGCTGCACCGGCCCGGGCATAGCTCCGTGCTGGGTCTCGGTGTAGTATATGAGATAGCCGAGCGGATTGCCGCCCTCCTCGTACACCGCCTTGTTCAGCAGGGCATCGTGCGGAGGAGAGGCCAGCACGCCGGCCTTCCATGTGCCGCGGCCCCTCTGGATATACCCGGTACGTTCCTCCACAAAACGCCCGTAGAGGTCCCTCAGCAGTTCAAATTCCTCGTCCCCCACTTCGCGGAAAGCCCCGGCAGAGAGACCGGGAACGGGAAATCCAAGGTTACGCGGTTCCACATTGTATGAGTTCCGTACGGAAACCATGGCGTAGCCGTACCGCTGGTAAATAGCGGTCAGGGTGGCATGGAGAATAGCTATGGGCCGCTCGCCGCTCTCACGGAGAAGCTCGAAGTGGGCCGAGGTGACCTTGCGTACATGGCCGCGGCGCCGGTACACGGGGAGCGTGCTTACCGTGCTGATGCCGGAGACCGGGACGCCTTCACCGTTGAAGCGCATCGTCAGCGGCCATGCCGAATAGCTGGTAGCCAGCTTCCCATCCTCGAAGACACAAAAAGTCCAGTCTGGCCGTATATACCGGGACACTTCCCACGTCATCATCAGCGAAGTACGGGCTACACGCTCGAACTCTGCCATCTCTTCCGGCCTGGCAGGCCGGATCTCTGTTGCCATATCGCTCCTCTCCCAGCAGTGAACTTAGACGCAGGCCATACGTACGGGCATAATACGCCCGGAGGATAAGGCTGTCAATCTTGCTCTCCATCAGTTCCTCATTCATCGTGGCTGTTGTATAATTGGTGGAACTTCGTTCGACATATCTAAAGGGAGCTTTGGAAGTGAAAAATACACTCTGCGGCATCCTGATCGCCAGTACGGCACTGCTGCTACTGGCAGCCTGTCTTCAACCAGCCTCTGAGCCACCTGTAGATGAGGCAGCCAGGCACATGGACATGGGAAACAAATATTACGAGACTGGTCAGTTCGATAAGGCTGTCACCGAATATAGCGAAGCCGTCAGGCTCGACCCGCTGCTGGCCGAGGCCTACTGGGCCCGCGGCAAGGCCTACCATTTCAGCAATGGCCAGTTTCTCAGGGCCATAAACGACTATTCGAAGCTCATAGAGCTGAATCCTCAATATGCACAGGCATACCAGTATCGCGGGTGGGCGTATCTGGCAGCAAACGCCTATGACAGGGCGATAGCCGATTATGTCAAGGCGGTGGAGCTCGACCCGGGCCTGACCAGCGCCTACTATGGCCGCGCCTGGGCTTACACGCATAACGCAGAATGGAAGATAGAGGCCTACAATTACCTGTTTACGTTGTTCGAGAGCGACTGGGGGCTGGCCACTGCATTCAAAGACCTGGGATGGATGTACCTGAAAGAGCCGCTGTGGGAGCTGGCGGCGGCCCCCGACCTCACAAAGTCGGTTGAGCAGAAGCCTGGCATTGCTGAAGCCTATTGCAACCGGGGCCTAGCCCATATCAGGAAAGCACAGTGGGATCTGGCTATTGCCGGCTACGAACAGGCCATTGCCCTGGACCCGGCGCTGGACAGGAGCCGGTTCAACAAGGCCTGGGCTACGGGTCTGAAAGCCAAATGGGAGCCGGCCATTGCCGATTATGAAAAAACCATCAGTCTGGTTTCAGGTTCTACTGCTGGCAATCCCGGCAGCCCCGGGACCCAGAAGGCAGAGTGGGACCTGGCCATTGCCGATTACACCAGAGTTGCCGAACTGGCCAGCAGGCCGGACCTGGTCGAAAAAGCGAAGCAAGCTCTGGCATTGATAGAGAAACAGCGCAAAGAGAGCTAGGAGCAAGGAATACAGTTGTATGACGCTATCATAGTTGGCGCCGGGCCGGTGGGCAGCTACCTGGCAGGCAGACTGGCCGGGCTCGGCAACAAGACCCTGGTACTGGAGAGAAAACCGGCTGCGGGAGAGGACATTTGCTGCACCGGTATTGTCGGCCTGGAATGCCTCAAGCTGCTCTCCCTGGATGACAACCTGATTTTGAGGCGGGCCAGCTCTGCCAGATTCTTTGTTCCATCCGGAGGCTCGCTGAGACTGTGCCGTGATGACGATGTGGCCTGCATCATTGACAGGCCAGCCCTGGAGCGGACGCTGGCAGAGCGCGCCCGGGCGGCCGGTGTGAGCCATCTTTTCGGCGCCCAGGTGATGGAGATAAGGCCTGAAGCCGAAGGCGTCAGCATAGAAGCAGACAGCTGCGGTCAGCGCCGGCTCTTCGAAGCCAGGGCAGCCATAATCGCTACCGGTTTCGGTTCTCCGCTGCCTGAGAAGCTGGGCCTGGGGAAGATAACGGACTTTCTCGTCGGAGCCCAGGCTGAAGTCGCTTTGAACGGCCTCGATGAGGTTGAAATATACTTCGACCAGTGTCTGGCGCCAGGTGCTTTTGCCTGGCTGGTGCCCACGCGAGATGGCAAAGGCCTGGCCGGATTGATGACCAGAAGACAGCCCGTCCAGAATTTCCGCAAGCTGCTTTCGCTCCTGAAGACCCAGGGCAAGATAGTCACAGCCGACGTGACTCCGCGATATGGCTCCATTCCCCTCAGGCCACTTCCCAGGACATACGCCGACCGGGTGCTGGTTGTAGGCGAGGCCGCGGGCCAGGTAAAGCCGACCACGGGCGGCGGTATCTATTACGGCCTCCTCTGTGCCGATATGGCTGCCCTGACTCTTCACCAGGCATTCCTGAGTAACGATCTCTCCGGGTCCAGTTTGGCTTCTTATCAAAAACGGTGGCGGGCCAGGCTGGGCAAAGAGCAGCAGGTCGGCTATCTGGCACACCGCGTATACGGTAAGGCGGCCAACCGCCACATTGAGCGCCTTTACGGTTTCATAAGCAGGAACGGCGTTGCTCAGCTCGTAGCCGAGGCCGATGAGTTCTCTTTCGACTGGCATGGCGACCTCATCCTGAAGATGCTCAGACACCTCGCCGTTGCCCTTCCCCTGGAACTGGTGAAGAGTACAGCGAGAAGACATACGAAGCCGGGGAAGCAAGATTAGTGAGCAATCTCACCATTCAAGCTCGGAGTAGAATAAGTGCAAAGGGCCTGTCCTGTCTCCAGGGCAGAGCGTGGGATTAGCCTGTGAAAGTGGTCTTCCTCTGTGGCGGCGCCGGCAAAAGGATGCTTCCGATTACGGAAGACAAGTTCCTGCTCAGCTTCCTGGGCAGGACCCTGCTTGAGCACCAGATTGAGACGGCCAGAAAGGCGGGCCTGGACCGGTTCCTGGTCATCGCCAGTCCGGCCAACAGGGACCAGATAGAGCAGATAACCAGAGGGATTCCCGCAGTCAAGATTGAGCTGGCCTTGCAGAAAGAGCCGCTGGGCATCGGCGATGCTCTAAAAAGCGCGGCGTCCTTCCTCGACGGGGAGATACTGGTGGTGAACCCTAACGATGTCATCGGCGGCTCAGCCTATACCAGACTCCTGGAGGAGCGGCGGAAAGAAGCTGCCGCTTCGTACATCCTGGGCTACGAGGTAAAGGACTACTTCCCCGGTGGTTACCTGGACGTAGATTCAGCCAGCCACCTGAGACACATCGTCGAGAAGCCGGAGCCCGGCCGTGAGCCGGGCCGACTGGTGAATATCCTGGTGCATCTACATACGCAGCCCGGGAAGCTCCTGGAGTCTATACGGAACGTCCAGACCGCCAGAGACGATGTATACGAGTGCGCGCTGGACAATCTGGTCAAAGAGGGCGCAACCATAAAAGTAGCGCCCTACACCGGTTTCTGGGCGCCTGTGAAGTACCCCTGGCATATCCTTGACGCGACCAGACATCTGCTGGCTGCCAGTGAGCCGCGGATCTCGGCGTCAGCATCCTTATCCGGGAAAGCCATTATCGAAGGCAAGGTCATCATCGGGGACAATGTGAGGGTGCTGGAGAATGCCGTGATAAGGGGACCGGCCTACATCGGCCCCAACTCGATAATAGGCAACAACGTCCTGGTCCGGGACCACAGCCACATCGGTGCCGGCTGCGTGGTCGGCTTCTCCACGGAGGTCAAGGGCTCCTACATCGGCGACGGCTGCTGGTTCCACTCCTGCTATGTCGGCGATTCGGTGATAGGCAACGGCTGCTCCTTCGGCGCGGGTACCGTCATGGCCAACTTTCGATTCGACGAAAAAAATATCTGGGTGAATGTTGGCGGCCAGAATATCAATACGGGAAGGGACAAGCTCGGCTCCATAATCGGGAACAACTGCCGGACCGGCATCAACGCCAGCATCATGCCCGGCAGGAGGATCGGCCCCAATTCCATCGTCGGCTCTCATGTCTGTCTGATAGACGACCTGGGGCCGGACAAAATAGTCACGGCTGAGCCGCACTACCGGTTTTTCCCTAACCGGATCAGGCTTGATAGCGTCAGGAGAGAAGGCCTGAGAAAGAAGCTTGGCGGCCTGGAAGGAGAGCCATGACCCGGGTCAGTCCACAGGTCAGGCCAGTCGAACCGGGGGACGTAAACGTGACCCAGAGGCGAAAAGCTGCCGGGGCCGAGGCCGGGGCGACGCCAGTGCCACGGGACCGTCTGCCCCGGCACGTGGCTATCATTATGGATGGGAACGGCCGCTGGGCCAGACGGCGTCATCTGCCCCGGCTGGCCGGACATAAAGAGGGAGCCGACAATGCCCGCCGCGTGGTCGAAGTCTTTCTGGAATACGGAATTCCTTATCTTACCATATATGCCTTTTCAACCGAGAACTGGCGCCGGCCTGCGACCGAGGTACAAGTGCTTTTCCGGCTTCTGGAAGAAAAACTGGGCGAGGGAATCAGGGTGGCCATTGAGAAGGGGATAAGGATTCGCCACCTGGGCAAGCTGGACGGGCTGCCGCCCAGGGTACAGGGGGGTATAGAGAGAGCCATTGAGCTGACCCGGGGAAATTCCAGGATGACTCTCAGCCTGGCTTTTAACTACGGAGGCAGGGATGAGATCGTGGAAGCCGCCCGCAGGCTGATGCTGGAGAATATATCGCCCCACAACCTGGATGAAAACCTGCTCAGCCAGCATCTATACACATCCGGCATCCCGGACCCGGACCTCATTATTCGCACTGGCGGCGAGATGAGGCTCAGCAACTTCCTGACATGGCAGGCGGCCTACGCGGAAATCTATTTCACGCCCACAGCCTGGCCCGACTTCGACCAGGAAGAAATTGACAAAGCCCTGGCCGCCTACAGCAAGCGGCAGCGCCGCTTCGGCAGCCTGAATGCTAACACATAGCTAGGGCTTCAGCCTCGCTGCAAACAGGTTTTCTAACTTGCATTTTCGTCGCGCCTGTGCTAAAGTACGGGTTGGAATTTAACAGTTCCTGCAAAGAAGTGGGGCGACGTACCCACTTTTTTGTTGATACGGGAAATCAATAAGGGGAGCAGGGGTTTAGATGAAGACTGAGTTCATGGTCGCACTCACGCAGCTCTCAGCTGAAAAGCACCTGCCAAAAGAAGTGGTGCTGTCCGCGGTCGAGTCAGCGCTCGTCTCTGCCTATAAGAAAGACTGCTTCGCCCCCACCCAGGATATACTGGCCAAGATCAACCCCAACACCGGTGAGGTCAGGGTCTACGTCAGGAAGATAGTGGCGGAGACGCCGGATAACCCGCTGACCGAGATATCCCTGTCCGAGGCCCAGAAAATCAACAGAAACGCTCAGGTCGGGGAGTCTTTAGACCTGGAGGCCACGCCCCCGAACGCAGGACGCATCGCCGCCCAGACGGCGCGGCAGGTCATATTGCAAAGGCTGCACGAGGCAGAACACCATGCCGTCTACGAGGAGTTCAGCGGACGCGAAGGCGACATCATAACCGGGACGGTGCAGCGCATCACCCCCGAGCAGATATACGTTGACCTGGGCAAGACCGAGGCCATACTGCCCAACACCGAACAGGTGCGTAATGAACGCTATCGCCCCGGGCAAAGGCTCAAGGTCTACATCGAGGAAGTCACCAAGACCAGCCGCGGCCCGCAGATAATAGTATCGCGAACGCACCGTAACCTGCTGCGCCGGCTGTTTGAGCTGGAGATACCGGAAATCTACGGCGGCACGGTGGACATAAAGGGTATCGCCCGTGAGCCAAGTTACCGGAGCAAGGTGGCCGTTGCCGCAAGGCAGGAAGGGGTTGACCCGGTTGGCTGCTGCGTTGGCCTGCGTGGCATAAGAATACAGAACGTCGTGAATGAGCTGAACGGCGAGAAGATAGATGTTATTGCCTGGTCGGATGACCCGGCCGTATTTATCGCCAATGCTCTCAGTCCCGCACAGGTATCCAGCGTCCATCTGAACCAGGCGGAGGCAACGGCGCTGGTCGCCGTGCCCGATAGACAGCTATCACTGGCCATCGGCAAGGACGGGCAGAATGCCAGGCTTGCGGCAAAGCTGACCGGCTGGCGCATAGATATTAAGAGTGTCTCAGTGGTCGAGGCAGAGAAGGCCACTACAGTCAAAGAAACGGCAGAGGCCGAAGAGGCGGCTGCTCCTGGTGAAGAGGAGATTGCTGCCGAGGCTGCCGCAGTGGAGGAGGCGCTGTCTCAGCCTGCGGCAGAGCTCGAGCCTCTAGCCGAACTGGAGGGAGTGACCGGGCCAGGCCAGGCCGAAGGGGCAGAGGAACCGTCCGGCGAAGAGGAGCAGCCATCTGAGGTGGCGCCTGCGGGCCTGGAGCTGGTTTTTGCTGCCGAGACCAAGACGTCAGGGCAGGCTGTGGAGCCGTCCCAGATCCGCTTTGCTGAGGAAATATTGCCTTCGCGTTCACTTCGAACCAGGGGGAAGAAGACCAAGAAAGAGTCGGAGACCCCGGAGGGCAAAGCTAAAGCAGCCAAGAAAGGCCGGGGTAAACGAGTAAGCTATCCTGTGGACGAGGAAATGGATGCAGAGTACTAAGCAGCCGGCTGCCCGGCCGAGGCATATCCCCCAGCGCAGCTGCGTCGCCTGCCGTGAAACCAGGGCGAAGAATGAGCTGATACGGCTGGTACGCAGCGCCACCAGCGTTGAAGTAGACCCGAAGGGTAAGAAGGCCGGGCGGGGAGCTTATCTGTGTCCGAAGCGTGAATGCTGGGAAACGGGGCTTAAAGGTAACCGGCTGGAGCATACTTTACACACCAGACTGACTCCGGAAAACCGCCAGTTACTGCTGGACTACGGCAAGGAGCTGCCTGGCTAGAGAGCCAATAATGAACGAGAAAAGGGAAGGACCGATCACCGACCGGAGCGGCGGCGGCCAGGAAGCGAGGCCCGGCCTGCAGGTGGTGCCTCAGATTACGCTCCCGGCTGTGCTTACCGTTAAGCAGCTGGCGGACCTGCTGGAAATAAATCCTATCGAGGTCATTAAACAGCTTATGAAATCCGGCGTCATGGCCAACATCAACCAGGCCATTGACTTCAGTACAGCAGCAACCATAGCCAAGCATTTTGGCTACGAAGCCAAGAAGCAGGTAATGGCTTCTCAGCCTAAGCCAGTGAAGGCGCCGAAGACCAGCGAACTCGCTCCACGGCCGCCGGTTATTACCATCATGGGACACGTGGACCACGGCAAGACAAGCCTTCTCGATGCCATACGCCGGAGCAATGTTACTGAGACCGAAGCCGGAGCGATTACCCAGCACATCGGGGCGTACCAGGTGGAAGTGGATGGCCGGAGGATTACCTTCCTGGATACACCGGGACACGAGGCTTTCACCGCCATGAGGGCTCGAGGCGCCCGGGCTACCGACATCGCCGTGCTGGTGGTGGCGGCCGACGACGGGGTAATGCCTCAGACCGTAGAAGCTATAGACCATGCCCGGGCGGCCGGGGTGCCTATAGTGGTGGCCCTTAACAAAATAGACAAGTCAGACGCCAATGCCGACAAGGTCAAACAGCAGCTAGCCGACGCGGGGGTGATTATCGAGGAGTGGGGCGGCGATGTAGTCTGCGTGCCGGTATCAGCCAAGAAAAAGCAGGGCATAGATGAACTGCTGGAAAACCTTCTGCTCGTCGCTGACATACTCGAGCTCAAAGCTGAGAAAGACTGCCCGGCCGAAGGCATAGTCATAGAGGCCAAGCTGGACAAGAATAGGGGCCCGGTGGCAACCCTGCTGGTGCAGAAGGGCATTCTGAAACCGGGAGACATCGTTGTAGTCGGCAATCTCTGGGGCAGAGTCAAGGCTATGCTCAACGAGTGGGGCAATCAGGTTAAGAAAGCCGATCCGGCGACTCCGATAGCGGTGCTCGGGATAAACGGCGTGCCACAGGCGGGAGACACCTTCAGAGTGGTTGACAGCGACCGCGAAGCACGCCTGCTGCAGGGAAAAACCAGGCTGCAGAGAGACACTGCCACCCCGGCCAGGGCGCTAAGCCTGAGCGAGCTTTCAGCGCAAATCAGCGCCGGCAAAGTGAAGGAGCTTGATATAATCCTCAAGACAGACGTACAGGGCAGCATCGAGCCGATAAAGGACTCCCTTGAACGGCTCGGCGATGAGAAGACCAAGGTCAGAGTGATCCATTCGGGCAGCGGCCGCATCACCGAAAGCGATGTCCTGCTGGCCCTGGCCTCAAGGGGGATAATTGTCGGCTTTAACAGCCGTCCCGAGCCGGGAGCTCAGAAGCTGGCTGACCTGGAAGGCATAAGTATCCGCTACTACGACGTGATTTATGACCTGATAAAGGACGTGGAGAAGGCGCTGAAGGGCATGCTGGAACCAACGATTACAGAGGTTACCGAAGGTCGGGCCGAGGTACTGGCTATATTCGAGGCAGGCAAGAAAGGCAAGATAGCCGGCATCGCTGTCAAGGAAGGCAAGGTAAAGAGAGACGCCCGTGCCCGTGTCTTGCGCCAGGGCAAGTCTATATCCGAGACCCGGGTCATCGGCCTGAAGCGCTTCAAGGAAGATGTCAGAGAGGTATCGGCCGGCCTCGAATGCGGCGTCAAGCTGGAGAATTTCTCGGATTCCCAGGTAGGCGACGTCATCCAGTTCTACCGGCAGGAAAAAGTAACTTAGCCTCTGGCAGGCCGGCTCAATTATTACGTCAGTCCGATATTCACACTCAGAACGCAACCCCGCTCTCAATTCACAGCTTCCGATTTGAGGAGCAAATGTGACGCGGCGCACCGAGCGAATAGACAGCCTCATCCGGCGTGAAATCAGCGACCTCCTCCGGCGTCAAATCAACGACCCGAGGCTGGCCAGTCTCATTTCAGTTACCAAGGTCGTAACATCCGCCGACCTTAAGCACGCCAAGGTGTTCGTGAGCGCTGTGGGAGACAACGTGGATAGAAAAGAGATACTGCAGGGGTTCTCCGCCGCCTCGCGGTTCCTCCGTTCGGAGCTGGCCGGCCGTCTAACGTTGAGGTACGTGCCGGAGCTCAGCTTCCACTTTGACGACTCCATCGAGCACGCCGCCAGGGTCCTCGAGCTTATAGACCAGGTTGCCGCCGACAATGCCGAAGTCCAAGATGGGAATTGACGGCTTCCTCAACGTCAACAAGCACCCTGGAAGCACCTCTTTCAGCATAGTCGCCTGGCTCAGGCGCTTGACTGGAGAGAAGCGCGTCGGCCACACCGGCACTCTGGACCCCTTGGCCACCGGCGTCCTGCCTGTGTGCTTCGGACAGGCGACCCGCCTCATCCGGTTCCTGCCGGACGGCAGCCGTTGCTACCTGGCAGAGATAGAGCTGGGCACCGCCACGGACACGTTCGACAGCGAGGGTGAGATAGTCGGCCGTAGAGAGCCGGGCGGCGTCACTCGATCGCAGTTGGAGGAGGCGCTCTCTGCATTCCGCGGCGTTATCGAACAGGTGCCACCAGTCTACAGCGCCCTCAAACATCATGGCAGGCGGTACTCGGAACTGGCCCGCGCCGGCGTGATCATCGAGCCGGAGCCGAGGCAAGTAGAGATTACCAGCCTGGAACTCCTAAACTACGAGATGCCGGTTGTAACAGTGAAGGTGGAGTGCAGCAAGGGGACATACATTCGTTCACTGGCCAGTGACCTGGGTCGCCACCTGGGCTGCGGGGCCTATCTGAAAAGCCTGACCCGCCTCCGCTGCGGCCATTTTCGCATTGAACAGTCGCTGACTCTGGCTGACATCGAGGCCATCTGGCGGGAGGGCAAGCTCGGGGATGCGATCGTGCCCATAGATGGCCCTCTGGACGGCCTGAGGGCAGTTGTCGTTGACGCCAAAGACCAGGCGGCCATCAGCAGTGGGCGCTCAATAGCTCTGGAAGAGGATTCGTCTCCTGTTGAGCCGTATTGCCGGGCCTATAGTCAGGAAGGCCGTTTCATAGCCGTGCTGCGCTTCGTATCCGGGGAGAAGGCCTGGCATCCGGAAAGAGTCTTGACACGCCGTATATAATAGATAGAACTTCAATTGTGAGGGAAGGAGGTAGTACTCAGTGGCACAGGCATATTGTTTCAAATGCAGGAAAAAGGTTGAGATCAAGAGCCCGAAGAACGTCACTCTGAAGAACCGCAGGCCGGCTATCAGCGGGACCTGCCCCTCATGCGGGACCAAGGTATTCCGGATAGGCAAGGGTTAGTCAAGTCTGTGTGTTAGCCGGGACGTAAAGGCGGCCCGCTGACCCGCTCCAGCAGAAGCAGGGGATTGCGGGTCATAATGAGTTCGCCTTGACGGTCATCTAACCCGGCCTGGCTGAGAATCGTCCTCGCCAATGCCGGCGTCAGCAAGTCATCTTCGCTATGAGCATCGGAGTTCAAGAGGAGATTGGCGTGTGTTTTCTGGCTGACCTCCGCGATGTGAGCGTTGGCTGAAGAGTGCCCTCTTCGAGCCGTAAGCTCGATGAAAATGCTATTCTGAGAGGCCAGAGCCGCTTCTTCAACCGTTATCAGGCCTGGATGAGCCAGGATATCTACGTGGGGGCACTGCACTGCGGCCAGGTTAGTGCCCTTTTCCACTGGCTCCGCTGGCGTTTCGCCATGGACCACCACCAGCCGGGCGCCGAGCCGTTTGGCCTCCTCCGCCACCTCGGGGATGGCTTGAGGGGGGAGATGGGTAAGCTCTACGCCGGGAATGGCCAGTATTTTCCAGTGTTCCCTGGCCAGCGCGCAGTCGTCGCTAACCTCCTTTATCAACCTGGCCAGTGAGCCCCGCCCTACATGGTCGGTGATGGCGATAGCCGAGTAGCCTTTAACGATGGCATGGCGTATCAGCTCAATAGGTGATAGAATACCGTCGCTGTTAAAGCTGTGGGTATGAAAATCGTATAGCATTTCTCAAAAATACCACAAGACCCTGGTTTAGACAAGAGCAATCATAGAAAGAGGCGGTAGAATGCAAGAGATCACGTTGCGCAATATCCTGGTACCCCTGGACGGCTCAACGGAGGCGGAGAGCGTGCTCCCGTACGTCAGAGACCTGGCCGCCGGGTTCGATTCCCATGTTGACGTCCTGGGCGTGGGCATCGGTAGGAGGGACCGTCGCTTGAATCGCCTGCTGGAAGAGTATGTCGGCAGCGTAGAAGCGAACCTCTGCGCCGATGGCATAAAGGCCAGGGGCGTTCTGCTTTACGGCACGGCCGCGGACCAGATTCTCAACTATGCCAGTGAGAATGAGTTCGATTTGATTATAATGGCCACTCATGGACGTGGCGGCATTACCAGATGGTGGGTAGGCAGCGTGGCGGAGAAAGTGGTAGGTGAGGCTCCCACCCCTGTGTTGCTCATCGGGAGCAGGCATACCGCAAACGCCAGCGACGACCAAAAACCGACCTTCGGCAGGATTCTCGCCCCGCTGGACGGCTCTGACATCGGTGAAGCGGCTCTGCCTTACGTCCAGATGCTGGCGATGAAAACGCAGGCCTCCGTCAGCCTGCTCCAGATCATAGCCACGCCGGGCACGGTAGAGTCCGGCATCCTGGGCAACTCGGAATGGAGAAAACTCGTCAAATCAATGCACGACGCGGGCATGAATTACCTGGGCGGCATGGCACAAAATCTGAACGAGAGAGGAGTCAGCACTACCTGCGAAGTGGTTACTGGTGACCCTGCCGATAAAATAGTACAATACGCGGAGCAAAGCGAAATAGGGCTTATAGCCATGTCAACGCATGGCCGGACTGGTTTGGCCCGGTGGATGCTGGGCAGCGTAGCTGACAAGGTGTTGCATGTATCCATCTCGCCGATGTTGCTGGTCAGGTCTCCCAGGATGATCATCCCGAGGAGCGGAATCTAGGGTCTGCCGCACATGTCAATGGTACATTTGAAGGAGAATCAAGAAGCATGGGAAAAATAAACGTGGCTATCATCGGCGCTGGCAATTGCGCCTCCTCTCTGGTACAGGGCATCCAATACTACAAAAAAGCCAAGGAAGGCGAGTTCATCCCCGGCCTGATGCATGTTGACCTTGGTGGCTACCACATAAGAGACATCAACTTCGTGGCGGCTTTTGACATAGACAAGAACAAGGTAGGCAAAGACCTGGCCGAGGCCATATTCACGGAGCCAAACAACACCTACAAGTTCTGTGACGTGCCCATCACCGGCGTGAAGATTGCCCGAGGGATGACTCACGACGGGCTGGGAAAGTACCTGTCCCAGATCATCACCAAGTCTCCGGGGCCTACCGCCAACATCGTCGGCATCCTCAAAGAAACCAAGACGGACGTGGTTATCAACTATCTGCCTGTAGGAAGCGAAGAGGCCACCAAGTGGTATATAGAGCAGGTGCTGGCCGCTGGCTGCGGTTTCGTCAATTGCATACCGGTCTTCATCGCCCGTGAGCCTTACTGGTACAACCGTTTTGCCGAGGCGGGACTGCCCGTCATCGGTGACGATATCAAGTCCCAGGTGGGAGCTACAATTACTCACCGCGTGCTGACCAGGCTGTTCCGCGAAAGAGGCGTCAAGCTGGAAAGGACCTACCAGCTAAACTTCGGCGGCAACACCGACTTCTACAATATGCTGGAGCGGGAGCGGCTGGAGTCGAAGAAAATCTCCAAGACCAACGCCGTTACCTCTCAGTTAGACTATGAGCTTAACGCACGCGACATTCATGTCGGCCCCAGCGACTACGTGCCCTGGCTGGAAGACCGCAAGTTCTGCCACATCAGGATGGAAGGACGCACCTTCGGTGACGTTCCGCTCAACCTGGAGCTCAAGCTGGAGGTCTGGGACAGCCCCAACTCGGCGGGAGTCGTCATTGACGCCATACGGTGCTGCAAGCTGGCACTCGACAGAGGTCTGTCCGGAGCCATCATTGGACCCTCCGCCTATTTCATGAAATCGCCCCCTATCCAGTACTCCGATGACGAAGCTCACGAGCGGATGGAGGAGTTCATCAATGCGCAGGAGCAGAAGAGCCCCGTCTGCCTGCCTGAAATAGCCCGCGCCAAGGACAAGGAGAGCCCGGAAAAAGCCAAGTGACAGGGCCTGAGGTTAAAGCGGTGACACAGTGAAGATCGGACTGGTCTCTCCTTATGACTATTCCTTCCCCGGCGGAGTGGTTAACCACATTTCTCACCTGGCCCATCACTTTGCCCGATGGGGGCACGAGACCAGAATCATAGCGCCTTGCTCGCGAAAAGGGGTCAGGTATTTCGAGGAGAAAATCACGCCTGTAGGCAAGCCCCTGCCTATCCCCTCAGCCGGCTCGGTAGCCCGTATTCCTTTGTCACCCTGGCTGCCGGCCCAGGTACACGAAGTCCTGGAGAGGGAGAATTTCGACATCCTTCACCTTCATGAGCCCTTCACGCCGATGCTCTCCCTCAGCGCTCTGATTGAATCAAAATGCACCAATGTCGGCACTTTTCACGCCTACCACAGGAAGCCGAGAGCCTACTGGCTGGGCAAGCCGGTATTTAAGAAGCTGCTGTCCAGGTTGCACGGTAAAATAGCCGTCTCCAGGCCGGCGCTGGACTTCGTCAGCCGGCATCTCCCCGGCGATTATCGCATTATTCCTAATGGCATAGACGTCGAAGATTTTTGCCCCGACGGCCAGCGGCGGGCGGAGTTCAACGACGGCAAACTCAATATCCTCTTCGTCGGCCGCCTGGAGAAACGCAAAGGCCTGCAGTACCTGCTGGCCGCCTGCGCCAGGATGAAGAAAGACTTCCCCAACTTCCGGCTGATAGTAGTGGGCCCGGGAACGAGACTGCGGCCCACCTATGAGAAGTTTGTGGAAGACAACAAGCTGACGGACGTTCATTTTACCGCCTATGTCTCGCGAGCGGAACTGCCTCAGTATTACCGGAGCGCCGATATTTTCTGCGCCCCGGCCACAGAGGGCGAAAGCTTTGGCATAGTGCTGCTGGAGGCCATGGCAAGCGGCAAGCCCGTGGTAGCCAGCAATATTGATGGCTATGCCAGCGTACTGACTCACGGCGAGGAGGGGCTGCAGGTTCCGCCCTGTGATGAGGAAGCGCTGGCCGGGGCTCTTCTCACTCTCCTGAGCGACAGTTCTCTGCGTTCCGAGATGGGGAGCAGAGGAAGAGTCAAGGCGGGAAAATACAGCTGGGCAAACGTCGCCCGCCAGGTGATGGACTACTACTCGGTATGCCTGAACGGTCAGCCCGGAGAAGCGACCTGCGATGAGCTTAGCTGCGTTTGAACAGAGCGCCGCCCGCAAGATAACGGCGCCGCTGGTGCCGGTGCTGAACAGCGTTCATGCCGCGCCCGATGTCCTGACCTGGACCGGCCTGGGCATAAGCGCCATCGCCGCCGCAGCCATAGCCCTGGATTACCTCATAGCAGGCGGGCTGCTGGTCCTCTTTTCCGGCCTGTTCGATATCCTTGATGGAGCCGTGGCGCGTTCCACCAACCGGACTACTCGCTTCGGGGCAGTGCTGGATTCTACCTTCGACAGGCTTTCCGAAGCACTGGTGCTTTTCGGCGTCCTTTTCCTGTATGCCGGGAGTGGCGGCACGGCAGAGGTCCTGCTCGTCTTCGCCGCCCTGGTAGGCTCATTTCTCACCAGCTACATCCGGGCCAGGGCGGAGGGCTTGGGGATGGCCTGCCGGGTTGGATTGTTTACCAGGGCGGGCAGAGTTATAATACTGTCCGCCGGACTGCTGGTGAACCAGGTTTTGCCGGCGCTGGTCATACTGGCCATATTTTCTTTCGTCACCGTGGTCCAGAGGCTGGTCTACGTTTGGCGGGAGGCGGGGATTCCGACAGGCAGGGAATGACCGCAGGCAGACCAGGCAAGAGCAGCAGGATTGTTCAGCGGGGCCCCCGGCGAGCAAGCGTGGCTGCTCTCGCGGGTTAGTCCTCGGCGTGTCTACGGGTATACCCCTCTCAGGTTTCACATCAGGAATGGAGTAACAGGCGATGTCGGTTCTAGCAGTGGTCGGCGCCCAGTGGGGCGACGAAGGTAAAGGGAAGATCGTTGACCTCATAGCCGAGAAGGTGAAGGCGGTGATACGCTTCTCCGGCGGCGACAACGCCGGGCATACGGTCATCAATCCTTACGGCGAGTTCAGGCTTCACCTGCTCCCTTCCGGCATCTTCCATCCACACGTAGTGTGCATTATAGGCAACGGCGTGGTCATCAATCCGGCCGTGCTTCTCGCGGAATTCGACGAGCTTAAGAAGCACGGCGTCAATACCAGCAACCTGGTGATCAGCGACCGCGCCCATCTCATAATGCCCTACCATGTCCTGCTGGACAGACTGGAGGAGGGAAAACGGGGGAAGGAGGCTATCGGCACCACCGGCAAGGGAATCGGCCCGGCCTTCGCTGATAAGGTCGCCCGGATAGGAATACGGACCAGTGACCTGCTGGATAAAGAGAATTTCCTTGAGCGCCTGCGTTTCATTTTGGAATATAAAAATACCATCCTGACCAGAATTTATGACGCCGAACCGCTCTCCCTTGATGAAGTTTACCAGCGTTACACTGAATATGGCGAACGCCTGGCGCCTTATATCAGGGAAACAGCCACTATCCTGGCAGAAGCTCTGGAGCGTGGTGAACCCGTTCTGCTGG
>ENA-OSEO01002407-OSEO01002407.1-sediment-metagenome-genome-assembly--contig:-NODE-2407-length-26655-cov-3.714501_pt1 | contig 26655 bp, 25 predicted proteins | sample MGYA00237883_ERZ534232 | MGnify/ENA metagenome assembly ERZ534232
CGGCCCTGGAATTCCCCAGGAAAACCTCGAGAAGATCTTTAATCCGCACTATACGGCAAAGCCGGAGGGTATGGGGTTGGGGCTGCCCATCTGCCGCATCATCCTGAAAAAATTGGGGGGCTCCCTTTCCGCCCGCAGCGAACCGGGCAAAGGGGCTGTCTTTATCGTTGAATTGCCCGTTCGATTTGCGCGTGCAGACCGATAGCTCCGGAGCCGGCCCAGCGCCATGATCCGAAGAGAGACCATAAAACAGGCCATCGACGCCATCACCCAGCGGTCCCCCGAGGTCGGATATACGCTGGATGAGATGCTGGGAAACGGGATCATCGACGCCCCCGACCCCAGGGGCGAAACCCTGCTGGGGGAGGATTTCTTCTTTCTGTTTGATACCTACCGGACCCGGGTCAGCAAATTTCTTTACATCAACAAGGGAACCGTCCCCATCGAAGAGCGGCTCCTGGTCAAGTACGGAGAATTGCTCAAAAAACGGGAGCTGCTGGAGCGCGGGGAAGCATTGAACACCCCGGAAGCGGCCCAAACGATCCGGCAAGCAGGCCTGCGCTATATGGTCCTGCATGAAATCGATTACGCGATCCGGCGGGTCCGGAAAGACCAAGGCCCCCCTGCCGAGTCCCTCGTCGCGTTTCTGGAAGCCGTCAAGCGGGAGACCGACCCGCGCGTCTGCTCCGCAGACCCCGGCGATGCCGGGGTGTTGTACCGCGGTCTTGTCGATGTCTCCACACCGGCCCTTTTTATGCGGTTTCCCTTCTGCCTGGACAGCCTCCTGCAGGTCGCCCACATCAACCTCGAGTTTTTTCACGTCCGGTTTTTCTTGAACCGTTTGATCCGCAATCAGATCCGAAACTGCTTTGTCTGTCTGGTCGATCACCGGATCGTGGGGATCATCTACCTAATATTCAAAGAGCAGCTGTTCTTTCGAAGGCTGGTTATCGATTTTATCGCGACGCTGCGGGGCAAGGCCGGTGATCCGGCTGCGGCCGGCGCCCCCCGGGGGGTGGGCACCTTTCTGGTGGCCGGGGTCTGGCTGGAATGGAAAACCGGAACCTTTAAGGCACGCGACTTCGTACTCGATTCGGAGGTGGCGGCCAGAGGGTTCTACCAATCGCTGGGCTTTCACTCCCGGGGGGCCGCCGAGTTTGTACTCCGAACCCCAAGGCCGCAACTGCTAAAAGCCATCGTGTGCATGAAACGTGTGCAACAGCCGCTGCCCCCGGCCGTGGCCGCGGAAATCGGCGGGCTGATCGCAAAGCAGGTCGGGTCCCTGCGCAAACGACCCAAAACCGAAACGGACCTGTCCGAAAGACACACCACCCTTGAGATCGTTAACGCATTTTTAGGCTCCGATGCCTATGCCGGGGCCGCGGAAAAGGCGGTCCGCACCCTTAGGAAATACAAAAAAAAGATTCCGGAATCCGAAACCCTGCTTGGGAGCGTTCGAGGTTATGACGCCTGAAAAAAAAGAAAACCCGCGGTCGGCCCCACCGGTTTTCGTGGTCAAGGACAAGCGTTTTGTTGCGCACCTGTATCGGATGCCGCACATGGAAAGCTTCCGCAGGATCCAGGCCGCCATTTCGATTTTTGACAACCCGACGATATCCGGAAAATGGGTTGAAATCGAGCCCAGACCGGCTTCGAAAGAGGAACTGAGCCTGATCCACACCCCGGAACACATCGAACGGATCGCCGCCAGTGCCGGAAATCCCTTTACCTCCTTTGACCTGGACACCCAGGCGTCCGAAACGTCCTTTCATACCGCCCGGCTGGCCGCAGGCGGGGTCTTTTCCCTGATCGACGAAATTCAGAAGGGAAGCACCCAGAGGGGATTTGCCTTTGTTCGGCCCCCCGGTCACCATGCGGAGCCGGACCGTGCCATGGGGTTTTGTTTATTCAACAATGCGGCCCTGGGAGCGGCCTATTTGCGGCGGGCATACGGCGCAAAGCGGGTGATGATCGTGGATATCGACGCCCATCACGGCAACGGCACCCAGGCCGCCTTTTACGACACCGACGCCGTGTTCTTTGTTTCGTTGCATCAGTTCCCGGCATATCCCGGAACCGGCAACATCGGGGAGGTGGGGACCGGAAAAGGGGAAGGCTATACCGTCAACGTTCCCCTGGGCAAGGGGTACGGGGATATGGAATTTTCACGGATCCTTTATTTTCTGGTCAATCCCATCGCCCAGAGCTACGCCCCGGACATGATCCTGGTCTCCTGCGGATTCGATCTTTACCTGCATGACCGCCTGTGCGGTATGCGGGTGACACCGGAAGGATACGCCCTGCTGACCTTTTTCCTCCTGGATATCGCCCGGCGGGTGTGCGGGGGCCGAATCCTCTTTGTCATGGAGGGGGGCTACAGCCTCAAAGGCATCCGTGAGTGCGGCCTGCGGGTCATGCAGGAGCTTTGCGGGGTGCCCACCCTCACCCGTAAGCAGATAAATCGGGTGGTCGATTCCACCGGGAAAAAACTCTCCATGATCAAAAAAGTCGTGGAGGTCCAGAAAAAATACTGGCCGCATCTTCCGGCGTTCTGAACATCCCAATACCCACCATTGTCCTCCCACAGGTTACACCCATGCGGACCATAAGGATCCGAAGCCAAAATTCCGTGTGTTTGATGGCTTCGTAAAAACCCGCCAGCACGCCGCTCCGGCTGGGTATCCCGTCCGGGGAAAACCGATGTCGAAGTTCGGAACCTATTGAAAACACTGGATTCCCACCCACATCGGATTGACGCCGACCGCACCCATCCGACGGGTTACACCTTGATCCTTCTTGAAAGTGTGTCGAGGCAACCCGCACCCTGGGTATTCTGGCACGCTTCTTGTTATTGAAAACAATCAGCCGCCGAGGGTTCCTCGGGAACAGGCGGCGATGATCTTCGTTTCGGCTATCCCGAACAGCGATTTGGTCTGCCGGTGCCCATACCCCAACCCTGCCCTCCATAGACCATGACCGGAGCCAAACCATCGGGAGACGCCGAAACGAAGATCAAAAACCCAACGATCTTTCAAAAGACAGGGAACCGCTCGAATGAACAATCGGATCACACTCAACGGTACGGCCGATGCGCAGGGGGTCGATACCCTTCGAAAAACCCACCATGTAAACCTTTTCCGAAGATTCATCCTTCTCACCGTGGTCTGTTCTCTGCTTCCGCTCCTGGCGGTGGGCTGGTGGACGTATCTGCATTATGCCGGATTTGCGCATACGCGGATGATCGAAGGCTTTGAAACCCAGCTGGAGCATCATCGAAGGGTCATCGAACTGTTCCTCAAAGAGAAAAGCGCCCAGCTTCATCTCATCGCCCATACCCATACCCGGGCCGAACTGGTGAACGGATCCACCCTCAACGATGTGTTCGATCTGATCAACCGGGAATACTGGACGATAAAGGATCTGGGGGTCATCGACGCACGGGGGAATCATCTGGCCTACGTCGGTCCCTATGATCTGATGGATAAAAACTATGCCCAGACCTTCTGGTTCACACCAACGATGGAAAAGGGCCTTTACATCAGCGACATGTTCATGGGCTTTCGAAAAGTGCCGCATTTTATCATCGCCGTGACCCGGACCGAAGGCAATGAAAAATGGATCTTGAGGGCCACCATCGATACCGAAGCCTTTCGGAGCCTGGTCGAAAATGTGAAGATCGGCAAAACCGGGGAGGTGTATCTGCTCAACCGGCAAGGCATCTATCAGACCAGCCCCCGATTCAGCGGAAAAATCATGTCCAAAGCCGGGTATCCTGTAGGACCGATCCATGACGGGATCCGGATCATCGAAGGGCACAGGGAAGGTCGGAACCGGATCCCCCGCCAGATCGTCTGCCAGACGTGGCTTGCCCAACCGCGCTGGCTGCTGGTGGTGCGGCAGGATTTTACCGAAGCCCTCGAAGCGGTCAACCATGCCAACCGCGCCACGCTGATCTTTCTTGTCCTGAGCGCCATGATGATCCTGATCGTTGCGGGGTTCATCACGCGTCATATGATCACGATAATAAAGAAGCGCGACGCCGAATCGGATCAGCTCAACCAGCAGCTCATTCAGACCAGCAAACTGGCCTCCATCGGGGAGCTCTCCGCCGGGGTCGCCCATGAGATCAACAACCCCCTGGCGATTATCCTGACCGAAAAGCAACTGATCCAGGATTTGGCCGCGGTTGACCCAGTAACCCTTCCGGAATTGCAGGCGCAGCTGAAAGACTCCACCCAGCAGATCGATATCCAGGTGCAGCGGTGCAAGCGCATCACCGAAAACCTGCTCCGATTTTCCCGGCGGACCCATTCGCTCATCGAGCCGGTGGACGTCAATCAATTCCTGCGGGAGGTCGTCGACCTGATGGAACGGGAGGCCCGGTCCGGGGGGGTTCGTTTCCTCACCGATCTCAAAAACGACCTTCCGGTTATCCTGTCCGATCCGTCCCAGCTCCAGCAGGTCTTTTTAAACCTGATCACCAACGCCATCGACGCCCACGACCAAAAGGGTCTGGGAACCATCCGGATTCACACCCGCTCCGGGGGTGAACCCGGAATCGAGGTGGTGATCGCGGATACGGGGATCGGGATATCATCGGAAAACTTGAACAAAATATTCGATCCGTTCTTTACCACAAAACCGGTGGGCAAGGGGACCGGACTGGGGCTTTCCATCTGCTACAGCATCGTCCGGCAGCTGGGAGGACGGATAACGGTCCTGAGCGAACCGGGGAAGGGATCCGAGTTTACCCTGTTTTTGCCGCTTCGGCCCCCCCGGGAATTTATGGACCAAATGGCCGAAACGGAACCCCTATTGGAAAGGAAGGTGGCCGCATGAAAGGGTCAAAAATTCTGCTGGTCGATGACGAGGCCGTGTTCACCGCCAACATGTCGAAGCTGCTCTCCCATCGGGGATATCGGGTAAAGACCGCGGGCAGCGGTGAAGACGCCATCCGAATCTTGGAGGCGGAGGATGTCGATGTCATCGTGCTGGATCTGAAAATGCCCGGAATGGACGGGATCGCAACGCTTCGGGAGATCCAGAAGCTCGGCTTGTTCTCCCAAACCCTCATCCTGACCGGACACGGATCCATCGATACGGCGCTGGAGGCCGTCAAGTTGGGCGCTTACGATTACCTGACCAAACCGTGCGAAATCGACGAACTGGTGTCCAAGATCGAAGGCGCATGGGAAAAGAAAGGCGACGCAGAACAAAAGGATCGGAGCGCAAAGATCCAGAAGGTCATCGAATCCCCGTCCGCGGCGTTCGATCTTTTCCCCAGGAAAAAAAAGATCGGCTAGCTTTACAGTCTGTAAAAAATATCGACACACCTCTGCCTGGAAAATTTTCCGAAATCCGGCAGGTATGGCTTTTTTAATCCGTATTTAAAGGGCTTATAAACTTTTCAGCTTCTTTTTTCATGGCATAAAGATTGCTCTCTCAACCCCCGGAAAGACCGGATCGCCCCTTCCGGAAAGCTAACCCGGGCGTTGAGAGAAGGGCCAATGGAGCAGATATCCTACCGATCCATTCGAAAACTCATTCTGGCCAGCATGATCCTGCTGCCCTTCATCCCCTTTGTCCTGAGTCTGGCCATCGGTTTTTATTATTTTACAGATGCCCTAAAGACCCAGACCATCTCCAACCTGGAGCGGATCGTTGAAGATCACGCGCAGATGATCGATACGTTTTTGCAGGAGCGCAAAGCAGACCTTGAGTTGATCGTCCGCACCTACCGGTTTGAACAGTTTGCCGATGCGAAACAGCTCACCACGGTATTTGAGCGCCTGAAGGAATCCTCCGAAGCGTTTTCGGACCTGGGGGTGTTCGATGCGGCCGGTGTTCATGTGGCCTACCACGGCCCGTTTGCATTGACCGGAAAAGTGTACCGCCAAACCCCATGGTTTCAGGAAGTCATCAAGAGCGGGTTTTTTATCAGCGACATCTTTCTCGGGTTCCGTCAGATTCCTCATTTTATTATTGCCGTGACCGGGTACCGGGGAGAAGAAAAATGGGTGCTTCGCGCAACCATCGATTCAGGGATTTTCAATAAACGGGTGGAAGAGGTCCGGATCGGAAAAACCGGCGAGGCCTATATCCTCAACGCGGAGGGCTTTCTTCAAACCTCGCGCCGCTCGGGCGGGAAACTGATGGACCGGCCCCCCGAGCCCATTCGCCCCCCCGAGCGGAACGGGTCGATTCGAAGCTTTTTTCAGGAGGATACCACCGGCAAGCCCCACCTCTATTCCACGACATGGTTGAAAGAAAAACCCTGGGTGCTGGTGGTCCGGCAGGCAAAGACCGAAGTTTTTGAAACCCTCCGGTGGGCGGCGATGCTCATTGCCGCCATATCGGTTGTCGGTGCGCTGGCGATTGTATCGGCCGCGATCTGCCTGACGAATCGAATCGTCAACCGGATGCAGCGGATGGATGACGAAAAAGACCAGCTCAGCCGGCAGTTGATCCGCGCCGCAAGGCTTGCCGAACTGGGGGAGATGGCCGCCGGTTTTGCCCATGAAATCAACAATCCCTTGCAGATCATTCGAAGCGAACATTCCCTGATCGAGATGATCCTGGAGGAGCTGAAAGAGAAGTTTCCGGGGGTCCGGACGGAGGCGTTTTCCGAGCTGGAGGATTCCGTCGGCCAGATCAAGCTCCAGACCATCCGCTGCGCCGAGATTACCCAGGCGATTTTGAAGTTCGGCCGGAAGAGCGATCCGGAAATCAGGGATGTCCGGCTCGGGGACGTCATCGCCGAGGTCATCCGGATGGTGGAAAAACGGGCCGGCATTCACGGCATTTCCTTGACCCGGAGCCCATCCGACCCGACCGCCACGGTGCGGGGTGATCCGTCTCAACTCCAGCAGGTGATTTTAAACCTTTTCAACAATGCCATGGATGCCATAATGGAAAGATGCGGCGCCAAGGGGGGTACCCTTTCTGTCGAGACCGATGATGCGCAGCACGGGTTTGTGGAGATGCGGGTCAAGGACAACGGCTGCGGGGTCGATAGGGAAAATCTTAAAAAGGTCTTTACGCCGTTTTACACCACCAAGCCGGTGGGCAAGGGAACCGGTCTGGGGCTTTCGGTCTGCTTCGGTATTGTCAGCAGCATGGGCGGGTCGATGGATATTGCCAGTGAACCGAACAAGGGGACGACCGTGACCGTTCGGCTCCCTGTGAGGGCAGAGTCAACGAAAGGGGAAGACCATGGAACCGATGAAGATCATGCTGGTGGATGACGAGGCGCGGTTTTTATCCACCACCCAAAAGCTGCTGGACAGAAAGGGCTATCCGGTGATTACCGCGGCCAGTGGTGAGGCGGCGCTCAAAACCTTGGAGGCGCATCTCATCCACGTGGTGATTCTCGACGTCAAAATGCCCGGGATGGACGGGATCGAGACGCTCAAGGAGATCAAACGGCGGTTCCCGCTGGTGGAGGTCATCATGCTGACCGGACATGCAACGGCCGAATCGGCCATTGAGGGGATGAAATCCGGCGCCAACGATTATCTGATGAAACCGATCGGTGTGGATGAACTCATCGAGAAGGCATCCGAAGCCTTTGAAAAAAGACAGCGCATGGAAGAGAAGATCCGGATGGCCCAGGCCCGTCGGTTTTTAAAATCGCCCCGGGAGATTCTCCGGGAAGCCGAATCCACTGAATAGACCGGGCCTGAAAAGAAAGGGGGACAAACCCATGAAGGACGGATCAGACCGCGGCTGGGTGACGCGGATGACACGCAAAGCGGAGCGGATCTTTTTCTTTTATGCAACCGTGGTCATGTTCATCCTGTACCTGTACACCCTTCTGGCCGGTGAATGAATCCAAACCGTAAAAGGGGAGACAAGCGAGGAGCGTCATGGCAGTAAAAGAAAAAGCTTCGGGATACGATCGGTATATCGATTGGAAACGATTCAGCATTCCTGCGGGTCTGTTCATTGTTCTTCTCATCATTCCCACCCCACGATCCATGCTGGATGTGGGGGTCGAATATGCCATGGGAACAAAATACGTCCAGGGGTTTTTTTCCGAGACCCTTTTTCAAAAAAAACCTGCCGCACTTTCCCAATGGCAGATCCTGATGGTCCGGATGATGGAAGCGAGCGTGCAGAAGTCTTCTTTCAAACCCTCCGCATTTTTGAAGCGAAACGAAAAATGGTGCAGGGAAAACAACATTCCGGTCACCGCAGAGCACCTCCAGCAGGTCAGGGAATATGCAAAAGCCATCCCGGCGGAGCGGTTCGAAAAATTGCTTAAAGACGGCCTGTCGCTCAGGACGGAAAAACTGGCATTTGCGGATCTGAAGGAATCAGAAAAGACAGCGGCGCTGAAAGCGGGCTTCCAGGTGAAGGTGGCTGTCGGAATCGTGCTGTTTGTTGTGGGGTGTTTTCTGACCGAAGCCATACCCCTTCCGATGGTCGCCTTCTGTGTGGGGATCATGGCGCTTTCCACCGGTATCGTGAACCGCCACGAGGTGGCCGGGCTGTACTGGTCCGACGCCACCTGGTTCATCATGGGAAGCCTGATGTTCGCCGCCGCCTTTGTCAAGACCGGGGTGGACAAGCGCATCAGCATGATGATGTTCGGCCGGCTGAAAAATCCGAACATCAAATGGGTCACCCTGATCATCATCCTGGTGATCTCCCCGCTGACCATGTTCATGTCCGATCATGCCCTGGCCGCCATGTTTCTGCCCATCGGCATTGTGCTGTACAGCGCCTCGGCCGCTTCGCACAATCGGGAGGATCCGGAGCTGGCCAAGCTGCTGATGATCACCATCGCCATGGCCGCCAACCTGGGCGGTTCGCTCGCCCCATCCGGAGCGGCCCGAAACATCATCATGATGGGCTACACCGAGGATATGTTCGGAATGTCCATCGGTTTCGGCCAGTGGTGCGTCTATTGCATGCCTTTCCTGGTGATTTTGATTCCCGTGACCTGGCTCGCTCTGACCTGGCGGTTTCGACCCGAAATCACCCACCTGGGCGATGCGCTGGCCATCGTGCGGGAGGAAATGATCGAGGCCGGCGGGAAATGGACCGGTCAACAAAAGGCCTCGGTCATCATCTTTCTGGCGATGCTCTTTTGCTGGATCACCGAAAAGAACCTGCTGTTGCAGCTGACCGGGGTCCGCTTCGGCATCGGGGTGCTGGCGGTGATGGGGGCCATTGTGTATATTCTGGCAGGGATCGTCAACTGGCGTGATTATCAGACCCAGGTGGACTGGGGGGTCGTCTGGCTCTACGCAGGGGCGATCATTTTCGGCCGCGTGCTCATGGAGACCGGCGGTGCCTACTGGATCGCCAGATCCCTTCTGGAGATCACCGCCCCGCTGGGTCTCGACAGAGGGATCGGTCTGATGATGACCGGAAACGTCATCACCGGGCTGCTGACCCAGTTGATGGCCGACGGTCCGGCATGTGCGGCGGTCGGGCCGGTAACCCTGGCCATGGCCGGCATTGCGCATCCGGGAACCGCCATGATCCCGATGATGGCCATGGGGACCGCGATTGCCTCGTCCTTTGCCTATTGCCTGGTGATCGGCACCCCGCCCAACGCCATCGTCTATGCCAGCGGGTATCTGGAATCAAAGGACTTTTTGAGGGTCGGCATCCTGCTGTGGTTCACCAACATGGCAGGGCTCTGTCTGATGGCCGCAACCTACTGGCGGTGGCTGGGCTGGCCGGGGCTTCCGGGGTATTAGATATGGAAAAGCACCCAAAACGAGCACCGGGGGGGCTGGGATATTTCTCTGGGACCCGCTTTCTTCGCACCGCGGCCGGGCTGTGCCTCCACCCCGAACGATTTTTCAGCGAAATATCCGCAACTGATGATATAAGGAGTGCATGGAGTTTTCTTATCGGCAGTTGCCTGGTGTCGAGTCTTTGTGCCATGGTCTTTTTTGCCGGGATGGACATCGTCTTTGCAACGGCGCATTCCCTTAACGGGCTGCTGGTGCCGGTGATGCTGGCCGCCATCCTTTTTTGTGTCGGAAAACTGCTATGCACCCAGGCTCCGGTGTTTCGCACGCTTTTCACAATCAGTGCCTATGCCAATGTCACGTTACTGATCGCCTGGGTGCCGGGTGTTTCATGGATGGCGGGGCTCTGGCGGTTTTATCTGATCGGGGTGGGGCTGGTTCGCCTGGGCGGGATCGGTCGGAGCAAGGCCGTGCAATGTGTCGTGCTGACGGCGGTCATCCTGTTATCGGTGATTCTTGCAACACTTCGTTTCAACACTTAACGTCCGATATACGGAGGCGTGGGGTATGAACCAATCGATCAAAGTGCTCATGGTGGATGACGAGGCCCAATTTCGTGCAACCACCCAGAAAATCCTCAACCGCCGGGGTTTTGTGACCGTTTTAGCGGAAAGCGGCCCGGAGGCCATTGACAAACTTCGGGAAAACCCGGATGTGGTGATTCTCGATCTTAAAATGCCCGGAATGGACGGCCATGAGACGCTCAAAGAAATCAAAGGACGCAAACCCGATCTTCCCGTCATCATGTTAACGGGGCACGGGGAGATGGAATCCGCCAAACTGGCGCTCGAAGAGGGCGCCTGGGATTACCTTTCGAAGCCCTGCGACATCGACATTTTGACCGGAAAGATCCACGAAGCCGTCCAGCACGGAAAGGCCGAAACGCCCCAAAAAGAGCGCCGCGTGATGGCGGTGATGATCCCCATCGAGGAGTATACGACCCTGACCGAAAACCACACGATCCTGGATGCCATCAACCGGTTGAAGGAAACCTTTTCCCCGAAATTTTCCTCCGATAAGATCATGGAGACCGGACACCGGTCGCTTTTCGTCTATGACGACACCGGAAAGGTGCGCGGGATTCTGGCCATCGCGGATCTGCTCCGAACGATCATGCCCGAGTATCTGAGCAGCCCCAAACCGTTTATGGCGGACAGCATTCAGTATTCTCCGCTGTTCTGGTCTGGCATGTTTACCCGGGAGGTCAGGGCGCTGGCAAAAAAAAAGATCAGGGATGTCATGTCCCCCGCTCCCCTGATCATCGAATGGGATGCCAATCTGATGAAAGCCGCCTACATGATGATCAAGGAGGGCCGCCGGCGTCTTGCAGTGGTCAAGGAGGGAAAGGTCATCGGGGTCATCCGGGAGCAGGACCTGTTTTTCGAAATCGAAAAAATCATGAGAACAATGGATTGAATGGAGATTGCCGTGCAAAGTACATCCGCTTTTCCTTCTTTAAGCGCCCAGGAGGCCGTCGCCTTCATCCGTCATGGGGACACGGTGGCTTTCAGCGGATTTTCACCGGCCGGCGCCGCAAAGGCCGTTCCCGGAGCGCTGATCGAACGTGCCCGTGCCGAGCATGAAAAGGGCAATCCCTACCAGCTCCGGATTTTAACCGGGGCTTCCAGCGGTCAAACCATCGATGAGGATATGGCCCGGGCCGGCGCCGTCTCCTGGCGGGCGCCGTATCAGTCCGGAGCCGCCCTGCGCAAGCAGATCAACGCGCAGCAGGTGGAATATGTGGACATGCACCTTTCCCACGTGCCCCAAACGGTGGCCTATGGATTTTTCGGAAAAATCAACTTTGCCGTGGTGGAAGCAACCGAGATTACCCTGGACGGAAGGGTATTTCTGACCACTTCCATCGGTGCTTCTCCCACCTATCTCCAGCATGCCGAACGGGTGATCATCGAAATCAACCGTCGGCAGTCCCCGCGGCTTCGCGAGATGGCGGATATCTTCATCATGCCCCCTCCCCCGCACCGAAATCCCATCCCGATTCATGATCCGCTCACCCGCATCGGCTGGCCCTACGCGGTGGTCGACCCGAAAAAAGTCATCGGTATCGTTGAGAGCGATCTGCCGGACCAGACCACCGAATTTTCTTCTCCGGACGGCGTGGGAAAACGGATCGCAGGACATGTGGTCGAATTCTTGATGGATGAGGTCCGAACCGGCAGGATTCCGGACACGTTTCTTCCGCTGCAGGCCGGGGTGGGAAATGTCGCCAACAGCGTGCTTGCAGAACTGGGGGCGCATCCGGACGTCCCTCCCTTCTATATGTATTCGGAGGTCTTCCAGGACGCCATGGCGGATCTGATGGCGGGCGGAAAGCTGCTGGGGGCCAGTGCGACCAGTTTGACGCTGAGTTCTTCCCGGATGAATCGGATCGTCGGGGATATGGATTATTTTGTACCCAGGATCGTTCTGCGGCCCCAGGAGATATCCAATCACCCGGGGATCATCCGGCGTCTGGGGGTGATCGGCCTCAACACGGTGCTGGAAGCGGACATCTACGGCAATGTGAATTCCTCCCACCTCTACGGCATGGACATCGTCAACGGCATCGGGGGAAGCGGAGAATTCACCCGCAACAGTTATCTGTCCATTCTCATGGCCCCATCCACTGCAAAGGAAGGCAGGATTTCCGCCATTGTACCCATGTGCCCCCATGTGGACAGCAACGAACATTCGGTTCAAATCATCGTCACCGAACAGGGCTTGGCGGACCTCCGAGGCCTGGGACCGCTTCAGCGCGCCCATCGCATGATCGAAAACTGCGCCCATCCGAGCTATCGGGACTATCTATGGCGGTATGTCCGGGAGTCGAGAAACGGTCATATCCGGCATGATCTCCAGCGGAGTTTCGAATTGCACCGGAATCTTTTGGAGCACGGACGCATGCTGCCGGAAGCGGTATCGCAGAAGGCTGAAGTCAAGAAATCCCCCTGAGCCCGCACCCGGTGCCGGGATTCGCTGCTCAGGGATTGTCGAGCACCCGCCGGATGGTGCCGGCGAGGTCGCGGATGGAATGGGGTTTCATGAGAAACTCTTTGATCTCCATGGCCAGAGCCTTTTCCCTGTTGATCAGGTCGCTGTACCCCGTGCACAGGATCACCGGAATGTCCGGCCGGATCTGCATCAGCTTGCCGGCGAAAGCGTCCCCGTTCATATGGGGCATGGTCATATCGGTGATGACCAGGTGGAAAAAATCCGGTTTTTGCTTGAACACGGCCAGCGCATCGGTCGGGTCCGTGGTCGCAACCACCCGATACCCCAGCCGCTGGAGCATGTGTTTTCCGATGTCGACCAGAGACTCTTCATCATCCACAAAAAGAATGCTCTCGTTTCCGCGGGGAAGCTCGCCGATTTCTTCGAACTCCGGTAGGATTTCGCAGGAAACCTTCGGGAACAGAATATCGATCCGGGTTCCCACCCCGGGTTCGCTTTCAACGGATATGGCCCCGTTGTGGCTCTTGACGATTCCCTGGACCACCGCAAGCCCCATGCCGGTTCCCAGATCCTTTTCTTTGGTGGTAAAGTAGGGTTCAAAGGCCCGCTCCAGAATTTGGGCATCCATGCCGTGGCCGGAATCAAGGATGGACAGTTTCAGATAGTCGCCCGGAACAAGCTCCGACCACCGCTCCAGCAGGGAATCATCCCATTGGATCTCGGAAAGGTTGATCTCCAGGGTGCCGCCGGTTTCGCGCATGGCGTGGTAGGCGTTGGTGCACAGGTTCATCAGCACCTGATGGATCTGGGTCGGATCGGCCATCATGGTGGAATCTTCGGCTTCTATGTTTTGTACGATCCGGATGTTCGACGGGATGGATGCCCGCAGCAGGTTGGACACTTCCTGGATGATCGCGCCGACCAGAACCGGTTTATGCTCCTTTTCGCTATGGCGGCTGAAGGCCAGAATCTGCTGCACCAGGTCCTTTGCGCGCCGGCTTGCGATCAGGATCTGCTCCACGCTCTGGCGGGCGAGGTTCTTTTCGGTCAGCTCATAGAGCGCCATTTCGACATACCCGATAATGGCCCCCAAAATGTTGTTGAAATCATGGGCCAGCCCCGAGGCCAGTTGCCCCAAGGCGCCGAATTTTTCGGTCTCGGCAAGTTTCTTGTGCAGCTCTCGTTCTTCTTCCAGGCGATCCTTCAATTCGCTGTAAAGCCTTGCATTTTCAATGGCCATGGCCGCTTGAGAGGCAAAGATGCTCAGCAAGATGGCGTCTTCCTGCGTAAATGCGGTTCCATCCACCTTGTTGATGACCTCAAGAACACCGATCAGCTTGGCTTTCGCTTTGAGGGGCACGCAGAGAATCGACTGGGTCTTCAGGCCGGTGATCTTATCGATTTCCGGATAGAAGCGGGGGTCCCCGCTGACATCCGAGACCAGGGAATACTGACCGGTCTCCGCCACCCAACCGGCGATCCCCTCCCCGGAAGGAATCCGGATGTCGATCAGCTTGTCCGATTTGGGACCAATCGGAACACTAAAGACCAGTTCGTTGGTTTCCGGGTCCAGCAGCATCAAGGTGCTCGAAACCGAATTGGTAACCCGGTTGGCATGCCGCATCAGGTGGGACAACACCTCCGCAACATTCAGCGAGGAGTTGATCATTGAAATGATTTCGACCGCAACCCCCAGTTTCTCGCTTCCGATGGCCTTATACACATCGATGAAACTCTCCTGGGCCTGGAGGGCCTTGCGAAGCTGGATCTCGGTGGCAAACCCCATATCCTTTAATATTTCACCCAGCCGCGGTGCGGTATCCGCCTCTTTGGCCAGCCGCGCTTCACGGATCAGTCTGTCCCGCTGCAAAAATTCGGGCAGCGTCTTTTGCTGAAAGAGTTCATGCTGTTTCTGGAGCGACTCCCGGAGCTGCTCCCGGGTGATGAATCCGAGTTCACGCATGATTTCCCCGAGAAATTTTTTCAAAAGCATGGGATGCTCCTTAAATGATGGATCGTCTCATGTGCCATCGATGCGGTCATATAACCAATTAATCGGATAGTCCTCTGGAAGCATTGAGCGAATTTACCGTTTTTTAAGAAAAAACAGACCGATCTGTCAAGTCGGTATTTTCCGGACCGCCGCTGCCAGAAGCGTTTCCAGTTTTGGCGCCGCCCGGGCCGCCGTCTCGAGAATGGCATCGACGGAGACAGGCGCGGGATGATCCGGGTCGTGCAGGTTGGTGATGATGGAAAGCGCCAGAACCTGCATGCCGGCATGCACGGCCGTGATGGTCTCCATTACCGTTGAAAACCCCACGGCATCCGCCCCGATGGTCCTCAAAAAGCGAACTTCCGCAGGAGTTTCCAAAGACGGGCCCTTGAGCCCGGCGTACACGCCGGTCTGCAACGCGATGCCGGCCTGCGTTGCGCACGAGCGAAGGATTCGGCAAAGGGTTGTGTCGTAGGCGGCGGTCATTTCCGGAAAACGCGGGCCCCATCGCTCATCGTTGACTCCGACCAGCGGATTTTCACCCGTCAGGTTCACATGATCGGATATCACCATGATGTCCCCGGGTCGAAAGGCAGGGTTCAGACCGCCGGCGGCATTTGAAAGGATCAGGATCCGTATCCCCAGCTGTTGCATCACCCGGACCGGAAAGCTCACCGCTCGGGCCGAGTATCCTTCATAGAGGTGAAACCGGCCCTGAAGAATCATGACCCTGCGGTGGGCTTGGGTACCCAACAGAAGCTTGCCCGGATGACCGAGCACCGTGGCCGCGGGAAAATTGGGTATCGCTGCATAATCCATCACCGCTTCCGGCTCCACCAGCTTGGCGATGTCACCCAGACCGGTACCGGTCAACAACCCGATTTCAGGAGGATGGTTTACCTTCGACCCAATGAATTGTGCGGTCTCTTTTACTTTTTCTGCATAGGCGTCCATCATCGGTCCTTTCGCTGCCAAGGGCATGGGGTCCAAAGGTTCATCGTAAACCCATTGGATTTTTTCGACCCCGGGCCTCCGCACAAAAAACCTGCGCTTGCCGCCCGGTTGCCATAGGTGACGCCGAATCCGGATGTCATTTTATCACAACCGATCGGGGGTTGCCACAAGATCAATATCGTTGACATTTTTCAGAGCCTGTGAGATACATTCACCTTTGTGTTTTTGATTCACTTCCCATCGCGTTTCGACTCGATCGGGGCAAAACATGAAACCAATGGAGACTCACTCATGACAGCGCCGTTTCACCCCCAGCACCCGGATATCACGGAGGATATGTGGGTTACTATCGATGCGATCATCCACAGCAACAAGCAGAGGCCCGGTTCCATCATCACCGTGCTCAGGGAATGCCAGAACGTCGTCGGTTATCTTCCCATTGAGTTGATCGACGCCATCGCCCGGGGAATGAATTTGCCCGCCAGCGATGTCTACGGGGTTGCCTCCTTCTATGCACTCTTTTCCATGGAGCCCAAGGGACGACACACCATCAAATTGTGTCTGGGCACCGCCTGTTATGTCAAGGGCATCAAAGAGGTCATGGATCGGGTCTGCAACCAATACCATCTCGAGGAGGGCGGGACCACCGAAGACCGTCGATTCTCCCTGGAAGCGGTTCGGTGCCTGGGGGCATGCGGGTTGGCCCCGGTGATGGTGGTCGATTCGGACACCCACGGGGATGTGAAGGCCGACGGCGTGATCAAAATCCTTGAAAAGTATGAATAGGCATGCGCCTTTCCGAAATACGGGATATACTCGATGCCGCGGTGGTGGTCGGCGATGAGCATCTGGAACGGGTGGTTTCGGGCGCGGGCGGGGCGGACCTGATGAACGACGTGCTGGCCGCAGCGGCAGAGGGCGCCGTGCTGTTGACGGGGCTGACCACCGAGCAGATGTTGCGCACGGCAAAGATCGCCGGGGTTGCGGCCATCGTGCTTGTCCGCGGCAAAAAACCCGATCCGTCGGTCGTGGCATTGTCCCAATCCTACGGCATTCCGCTGTTGATGACCCGGTACTCCCTGTTTGTGGCGTCCGGGAGGCTTTATATGAAGGGACTCAGGGGACTTGACGGATCCTGGTAGGAGAAAACGTGATGGCAAGATTAACGGTAGAGAGTCTTAAACAGCTCAGAGAAACGCTGATTGCCCAGGCAGCGGCAAAACCCATGATAAAGCTGTTGCTCTGCGGCGGCACGGGGTGCCACGCCACCGGCAGCATCGCCGTAAAAGAAGCCCTTGTCCAAGAGGTCGAAGCCCGGGGACTCAACAATAAAATGCAGGTCATTGAAACCGGATGCAACGGTTTTTGCGCCATGGGTCCGATTTTGGTGGTCTATCCGGAAGGTGTTTTTTATCAGAAGCTTTCCGCAGCCGATGTGCCGGAACTGGTCGAACAGCATCTGATCAACGGAAAGGTGGTCGAGCGGCTGCTTTATAAGCTTCCGGAATCCAAAGAAAAAATTGCACACCAGGTGGATATTCCCTTCTTCGGCCACCAGATGCCCCGGGCCCTCCGCAACAAGGGGATGGTCGATCCCGAAAAAATCGAAGATTATATCGAACGGGACGGTTACCTGGGGGCCGCCAAAGCGCTGTTTGAAATGACCCCCAAGGATATCATCGAGCAGATGAAAATATCGGGCTTAAGGGGTCGGGGCGGGGCCGGGTTTCCCACCGGGGTCAAATGGGACTTTGCAAGCAAAAGCGCGGGCGAAACGAAATATGTCCTGTGCAACGCAGACGAAGGGGACCCCGGCGCATTTATGGACCGGAGTATTCTCGAGGCGGACCCCCATGCGGTGGTGGAAGGGCTGGTCATCGCCGCAAGAGCCATCAACGCACACCAGGGATACATCTATGCCCGAACCGAATACCCGCTTGCCATCAAGCGCTTCGGGATTGCCCTCGAACAGGCCAAAGCATACGGGCTTCTCGGAGAAGACATCCTCGGCTCAGGGTTCAGTTTCAACGTGGAGATCTATCAGGGCGCGGGCGCTTTCGTCTGCGGGGAAGAGACCGCGCTGATGCGATCCATCGAGGGCAGACGCGGCATGCCTCGGCCCCGACCGCCCTTTCCCGCGCACAAGGGACTCTGGGAGAAACCGACCATCCTCAACAATGTGGAAACCCTGGCCAACGTGCCGCAAATCATCCTCAAGGGCGGCGGGTGGTATGCCAGCGTAGGCACCGAAACCAGCAAGGGAACCAAGGTGTTTGCGCTTTCCGGAGACGTCAACAACATCGGGCTGGTCGAGGTTCCCATGGGGATGCCGTTGCGCAAAATGATCTTCGATATCGGCGGCGGCATACCGGACAAGAAAAAATTCAAGGCCGTCCAGCTGGGGGGTCCTTCCGGAGGGTGCATTCCCGAGCACAAGCTCGACACCCTTGTCGACTATGAGGCCATCGCCAAGGTCGGCGCCATCATGGGGTCCGGGGGGATGATCGTGATGGATGAAAATACCTGCATGGTGGATATGGCCCGATTTTTCATGGATTTTATCCAGGACGAGTCCTGTGGAAAATGCACCCCCTGCCGCGAGGGAACCCGCCGGCTGCTCCAGATACTGCAAAAGATCTGCAACGGTCAGGGCGAGGAGGGGGACATCGAATTGATGGAGGAGCTCTCCACCATCATCCAACAGTCGGCGTTGTGCGGGCTGGGACAAACCGGACCCAACCCGGTGCTGTCCACGCTTCGGTATTTTCGGGAGGAGTTCGAGGCGCACATCCGGGACAAGGTCTGCCCGGCAAAACGCTGTGTGGCGCTGGTAAAGTTTGAAGTCGACCCCGAACTGTGCAAAAAATGCGGGGTCTGTTTTAAAAGCTGCCCGGTGCAAGCCATCGAGTGGAAAAAAAAGGAAGTGGCCAGGATCGACAAGGAAAAGTGCATCAAGTGCCTGACGTGCATCAACAAGTGTAAGTTCGATGCCATATCTTAAAAGGGGTCCGAGGGTTCAAGGGCTCCATGGGCCAAGGGGCGTGGGGATGCCGACCTGTTTTCCGGGAGGGTCGTTTACTTTTTAAGCGGTCGCACCGCTTCGATACAGCAGGAGTTTGAGTATGATCACAGCCGTTCTTTTAATGGGAGGGATGGGAATCCTCATCGGCACCATGCTGGCCGTGGCCTCCAAGGTTTTCTACGTCTATGTGGATCCCAAGATCGAGGCCGTTGAAGCGGCGCTTCCGGGTGCCAACTGCGGGGGGTGTGGAATGCCCGGGTGCAGCGCCAATGCCGCGGCGATCGTTGCGGGAAAAGCCTCGCCAAGCTCATGTGTGGCCGGCGGATCCGACCTGGCCGAAACCATCGCGGCCATCTTGGGGGTGTCCGTGGAAGCCAAGGAGCCGGACATCGCCCGGCCGGGCTGTTATTTCGGGATTCAGGACGCCGATACCCACTATCGCTACGACGGAATCAAGGACTGCAGAGCCGCCGCTCTTCTGGGCGGGGGAATGAAGGTGTGCCGGATCGGATGCCTGGGCCTGGGCACCTGTGCGCGAGCCTGTCCCTTTAACGCCATCACCATGGGACCCGAGGGGCTGCCGGTGGTCGATGAGATCAAATGCACCGGTTGCGGCACCTGCGAACGGGTATGCCCCAAGCATATCATCACCCTTTCGTCAATCACCCGGCGCATTCTCAGGGAGTACACCACCGAAGAATGCACCACCCCCTGCCAGCGCGCCTGCCCGGCGGGGATTAACATCCGTGAGTACATCCGGCAGATTTCTCTGGGCGACTATCATCGCAGCGTCCAGGTCATCAAGGAACGGAATCCCTTTCCGGCGGTGATCGGCCGGATCTGCCCACGGCCCTGCGAAAACGACTGCCGCCGGCAATTTGTGGATGAACCGGTGGCCATCAACTTTCTCAAGCGCTTTGCCGCGGACTACGAAAGAACCCAGGGGCGCCGGATTCTTCCCTATAAAGCGCCGGATACGGGTCGAAAGATCGCGGTGATCGGCGGCGGCGTGGAGGGACTGTCCACGGCATTCTTTGCCGCCCGGCTCGGCCATGCCCTGACCGTGTACGAGGCCACCCCACAGCTGGGAGGGTTGTTGAGAAGCGCCATCGCCCGCGAGCGGTTGCCCCGGGATATCCTGGACTGGGACATCGAGGGGATCCTGCAGATGGGGGTTGCCGCTGAGACCGGAAAGGGGCTGGGCAAAGATTTTACCATCGATTCGCTGCTTGCCCAGGGATTCGATGCGGTCTTTCTGGCCACCGGCGGCTGGGACAGCCGGCTGGCGCGCGGCGTAACGGTTGAAGCCGATCCCCCGATTCCGGGAACCTGCCTGTTGATCGACCTGCTCAAATCCGAAAAAAAGAAAACCGGAGGGATTCTGTCAGGATCCCATGCCGTCATCGCCGGGGGCGGAAAACTTGCCATCGACGCCGCGCGCATCTTAAACGCTCAGGGGGCCCGGCAGATCACCCTTGTTTTCAGAGAGCCCTGGGAAAAAAGTCCGGTAACCGACGAGGAGATCAAGGCGTTGGGGGAGGGGGTCGTGTCGATTCGATTCGGCTCAGCCGTTCGCCGGCTTTTCGGTGAGAAAGACCGATTGCACCAGGTCGAGCTGGTGGATCTGGACACCCTGGAAGTCGAAACCCTCCCGGCCGAAACCCTGATCCTTGCCGCGGGGAGATTTCCGGAACTCATCTTCAAGAAAACCCCAGCGGAAACCCCCGAAGCTTCCCAACCGCCGGCCGGCGATCCCCCCTTGCGCTGGGAGGCCATCGAACCCTACAAACCACCCGCCCATTACGATGAAAGGGGCCTGCTGTCAGACGGTGATGCACTCAGCGACTACAGCGCCGCCATCCGCGCCATCGGCGGGGGACGACGGGCTGCGGCATCGATCCACCAGGCCATTTACAATATCGGACCTGCGCTGCCCGATACGGTGCTGACACCGGGTTCGGATATTCAGGATGTGGACCACGTTGAAAACGTTTCGAAAGACCGGCGCCACCTCATGCCCCTGTGCAAACCGACGGAACGTGAAACCTGCAGGGAGATCGAGAAGGGATTTACCGAAGAGATGGCCGCTGCCGAAGCGGCCCGGTGCCTCCAATGCGGCCTGATCTGCTATGAACGCAACGGCGCGCAAGACGCCCGGAACCCGGCGCTTCAACAGATCGGCTGAAAAAGGAACAGATGGCCACCGAAGAAGGGATCGTCGTCCGGACCGATACGGGCAGCGCATGGATCAAAACCGTAAAATCCGGCGCCTGCCAGTCCTGTTCGGCCCAAGGGTACTGCCATTCCCTGGGGGGCGGCAGGGATGTGGAAGTACACGCTTTGAATCCCGTTGCGGCCAAGGTCGGGGACCGGGTGCTGATCGGGTTCGAGACCGGGCCCCTGATGAAAGTCAGCTTTATGCTCTACATCGTTCCGATTCTTGCACTGATCGTGGGTGCGGCCGTGGGCCAGGGGGTCGCACCGTTTCTATCCCTCAATCCCCAGGCGTCGTCCATCCTGATGGGGTTTTTGCTGGTGTTTCTATCCTTCTGGTGGATTCGAAAAAAGAGCAATCAGCTTGCCGGAAAAGACCGATATCGCCCCAAAATCCTTCGGACACTGGCCGCCGGTCAACCGCTGCCGGGTGAACCATAACCCATAGTTGGCCCGACGGGTGCCCACGCTTTTTGCGTGATCGCTCGACACCCGCTTGCCGCAACCGACTTTTCGCTTGCCATAACCGATTGCATCGGTATATTTTACCTGCCGATAACGCGATACACACAAAACGTTGTGAAAGGAGAAATTACATGGGATACAGCCTCAATCACATCCACCTGGTCTGCAGGGATCTTAAAAGAATGATCGACTTTTTCACCCAGAATTTCGGTGCAACCCTGATCACCATGAAAAAGTTCGGCGGTGCCGATGGCGCCTCGCTGGATCTTTCCGGTACCATCGTCAATCTGCGGGTGCTCCAGGAAAACGAAACGCTGATGGACCCGGCGTCCGGAAAGACCTTCGGTTATCATCACATGGGCATCAATGTGGACGACGTCGATGCCAAGTACAGAGACCTGAGCGGGAAAGGGTTTAAATTTTCCGTCCCCCCCAAAGACATCGACGGGACCCTGCGGATCGCATTTGTGGACGGCCCGGAAAATGTCACCATCGAGCTGCTTCAGAAAAAGGGATAGCCGGATACGGCCTGTTATTTCAAGAGCGCCAGGCTGAACCATGGAAAATAGGTGATGATCGCCAGTGCAAAAAGCAGAATGGCGATAAAGGGAAGCGAGGCGGTGTAGAGGGTTAACACCGGCCTTTCGAACCGGATGCTGGCGATGAACAGGTTGACCCCCAGCGGCGGAAGGGAAGCGCCGATTTCCAGGTTGGTAAGAAAAATAACCCCCAGATGAATGGGATGAATCCCGTAGGCCTGAGCAATGGGCGCCAGCAGGGGGACCACCACCACCAAGGCGGAAAATATGCCCATGGTACAGCCTGCGGCCAGCAGGAACAGATTCAGTACCACCAGAAAGAGGTACCGATTTTCAATGTGCGCTCTAAAAAAGGCCAGCAGGCGCATGGGGATCTGTTCGTCGATCAGATAGTTCGTCAGCCCCATGGCGGCGCCGAATATGATCAGGATGGTCCCCACCAGTACCATGCTTTTTTGCATGATCTCCGGAAGTTCTTTCCAGCGGATGTCCCGATAGATCACTACCTCGGTCAATAATACGTAGACGGCGGTTATCGCCGCGGCCTCGCTGACCGCAGCGTACCCGCTGTAAATTCCTCCCAGCACAATGAACGGGAGCGGAATTTCCCACACCGCGGATTTGAAGGCGAGAAGAATTTCTTTTCCGTTAAAGGGCGTTTTCGGCACCCGCCCCGCAACGGCACGGTGAATACTGAACGATGAGAGCATCAGCACCAGCAGTATTCCGGGCAGAATCCCCGCAATAAACAACTGATCGATTCGCACCTTTGCCACGATGGCATACACGATCAGGGGCAGGCTCGGGGGAAACAGGAGGCCCAGCGTGCCCGAAGTGGTCAGGAGCCCCAGAGAGAATATCTCCGGATATCTGCCCCGCAGCATGGCGGGAAGAAGAATTCCGCCCAGGGCGATGATGGTCAGCCCGGTGGCGCCGGTCAGGGCGGTAAAGATGGCACAGGTTGCAAGGGCGATGATGGAAAGCCCCCCCGGAAGCCACCCCAGCAGTGCATCGGAGAGCCGGATGATCCGCTCCGGGGCTTTGCTCTCTGAAAGAAGATAACCGGCAAAGGTGAACAGCGGAATGGCCACCAGCACCGGCGTGGTTGCCATTCGGTGCATTTCGATGATGACGGCCGAAAGATCGATGCCGCTGAGGAAAAACAGCAAGAGCGCAAAGCCGCTGATCACCGTAAAAATCGGTGCACCGAACAGCATGAAAAACAGCAGAAAACCGGATGCGACAATAACCGTCATGCTTGTTTTTGCAGGTCCTCTAATAGGTTAGGGGTAAACATGGACAGAACCGTTGCGTATGATTGGAATCCGTAGCGGATGGTCATCACCCCCAGGGTCAGGGGGATTATGGCTTGAAGCCCCCAGGCAGGGATGCCCAGGATCGGCGAATCTCCCATCTGGAATTCGTTTCGCGTGAAAACAACCGCGGTATAGGTCAGAAGCCCGCAGATAAAAAAGGAAAACAGGTGGACCAGGGCCAGCACGAGGCGATGGCCCCATCCGGACATCCATCTTGAAAATACATCGATGCGGATGTGTTTGCCCTGCCGAACGGCTATGGCCGCACCGATAAAACCGACCCAGAGCACCAGGTACCGGACACACGGATCCCCCCAGGCAAACCCGGTTGACCATACATTTCTAAGCAGAATCTGAAAAAAGGCGAGAACGATCATCAGGGTCGTCATAGCGGTAAGCAGGTACGTTTCGATCTTTCCGATCACCGCATCCACCCGTTCCCATCGTTCCATCATTTTCCGGCCTTTCGGTACTGCTCAATGTAGCCATGCACGTCTTCCAATGCACGTTTTGAAATGCGCTGATCCATCATCCGAAGCGTGGCCTTTTGGGAAAGGTCCTTGAATTTGCGTATCTCTTCGTCGGTGGGTTTGAGCAGTTTTACCCCGTGGTGTTGCATCACCTGGACCGCCTCCCGGTTCTGGGTCCGGATCACGTTTTTCAATTTGACCATATGGGTTTCAAAAATTTTCAAGATCGTCTGTTGAACCTCACCCGGCAAGCCGTCGAATACACTTTTTTTCACAACGATCCCGCCGGCCAGATAAAGGAGGGGAAGGTCGACCATGTATTTGACCCGGGTGAACCATTGCAGAGAAATGGCGCCTGCCGGGGGTGCATAGACCACCTCCACCAGCCCGGTCTGAAGCCCCAGCAGGACATCGGGGATGGAAAGGGGGATGGCGGAAATTTGTGCTTCATCGAAAATGACTTTGGCCATGGGTGCATCCTGCCAGGTCCAGACCTTTGCCTGTTTCATATCGTTTAGCGTGGTTACCGGAACGGTTGAAAAAATGAACACAAACCCGCCTTCAGACCACCCCAACAACACATATCCGTTTTCCGCAAAGCCCTTTTTGAGGAAGGCGCCCATTTTTGCGACCACATGATCGATCTCGTCATAGCTTTCAAACAGGAACGGAAGCTGGAAGACATCCGCATCTTTGAAAATCTTCGACAGCCCGGGAGCGGAAAGGGCCGCGGCGTGAATCTGCCCGATATGCATCTTTCGAAGCATATCCGTCTCATCGCCCAGCACCCCGCCGGGGTAGACCTGGAATCGGACCGCCTGATCGGTCTTGGCGGCGATTTGGGCATTTAGTTCACCGAACACCTGCATCCAGGCGCTTCCATCGGGTGCCAGGGTGGCCATTTTGATCACCTGCTTGGAAGCCCCGAAACCTGTGGAACTCAACAGCACGATCGAAAGCAAACCGGCGACAATCGCCCGAACGGCAGAACGTTTACCCATTTTTGATCTCCTGCTAGAAATATTCATCCACCTTTTCCAGCATGTCTTTGGCCTTTTGGTGCGCCGCGGTGTTGAGTAAGGTTAAATCCGGTTCGATATCCGGAGGGGTTTCCAAAACCCTTTTCAACACGGAGGTATAGAGCGCCTTGTCAAAGGCCTTTCTTGCATAGGTGTCCGCGTAGTAGACAGGGGTCATCAAAAACCGCCCCCGGCCCAGTTCCATGGCGCGTTGAAAGTGGCTCCGGGATTGGTCCAGATCGCCCCCCGCAGCCTTGGGGCGGACCGCATACCAGATGCCCATGAAGATATGGGGGCCGCCGAAGTAAAAGGTTTCATCCAGGGCCAGGACCTGTTTCATCATGGCTTCCACCCGGGGAAGCTCTGCGACTGCGGCCATGGAATCGAGGTTCAAGGCGATCCAGTTTCCCCAGCAGGAAGCTGCCCAGAAAAGATACGGCACATCTTTTTTGCCTTTGGCAGCCACCGCCTTTTCAAACGCGGCAAAGTCCTGCGCGCGGGGGTTTCCAAACCCGCGTCGCTCCAGTGCTGAGAGGGCATACCGCATAGCCTTCCCGTAGAGCTGCTTTGCATACGACGGATCTTGGGCAATCACCGAGGCGAAGGATGCATAGGACTGGGCGGCTGCCAGGAGCAGCCGCTCGTTTTCCGGCCAGGCCGACACCATGCCGTCCATCAGCATGAGGTAGGCGGGCATTCCGTCGCGAATCATCCGAAGATCGGATTGTCGGTAGGAAGAGGCCGCTACGGCTTCAAGCAGGGAGGCCGTGGCGGCAACGGTCATCTTCCGGTCGATCATCTTTTACGGGTTGAACACCTTTATCCCCCTTTATTGGATTAACTCGCTCCATCAATCCAAATCGGCCGGGGGCACAGCCTTATCGATCATGTTCGCCGCCGGGATTGTCGGGACCCTCTGGGGCGGACGGATGGCCGACCGTTATGGCCATCGCCGGGTCATCCTGGCAGGATTCGGGGCCCTCATCCCCTTGCTGCTCATTTTTATCTGGGTCTCGGATGTGATGACGGCCACCGTCCTCTTGATTCCCATTGGAATCGTCCTCTTATCGACCTACAGTCCTTTGGTTGTCATGGGGCAGAGATATCTGCCCCATCATGTGGGCTTGGCCTCGGGAATCACCCTCGGGGTCGCGGTTTCCATCGGAGGGATTGTGGCCCCTTTTCTCGGCCATATCGCCGACGGGTATGGGCTCCCCGCAGCCTTGCAGTTCATCTCCTTTTTGCCCATAGGCGGAATTCTCTTGAGCCTTACGCTTCCTTCGCTTACGCCTGCGTCAAAGAGCAAATAGGCCTCCCAGGAAGGACCAATAAAATTTGGGTTTCCTGAGGAATATTTGACCCTTGACTTTGAATATGGGAGGAAAAATAATAGGAAAACCTGGGCATTCTTTCTCTTAAAGGGGGAGTTGGGCGGGAAATGAATAATTATTATATGTTTTAAAATATCGAATAGTTACATCAATTACTTCATGTAAAATATCTGTTATTTTCAAAACTATTTGTATTTGAATCAATATTAATCATTTATCAAAATTACGGAAGAACCTAAAAATCGTGAGAAGAGATTTAGCTGTAAACGAATTTTGAAGAGGTGCGTTATCGTATACAAGAGGGTTCACGTGGAATTAGCACTGGATTCCAAAGATTTGTTAAACCGATTTCTCGCCGGTGTGGAACGACGGGCGTTTACGATGGCCAAGTTTGCTTCTCGCAATGCCGATGAGGCCCTCGACCTGGTGCAGGATGCCATGTTCCAATTCGTCCGCCATTATGGCGATCGACCGCAGAAGGAGTGGAACCCTCTCTTCTACCGGGTGTTGCAGAACCGGATCACGGACTGGCATCGTCGAACCTCCGTCCGGAACCGGATTCTTGGCTGGCTGGGTCGGAAGGATCAGGATGAGCAAGACGAGATCGGAAGAG
>ENA-OSEO01002408-OSEO01002408.1-sediment-metagenome-genome-assembly--contig:-NODE-2408-length-26648-cov-14.790260_pt1 | contig 26648 bp, 17 predicted proteins | sample MGYA00237883_ERZ534232 | MGnify/ENA metagenome assembly ERZ534232
CCCCCTCACCCTTACCCTCTCCCGCCAGGGGAGAGGGTAGTAAATATGCCCCTCCCTTGACGGGAGGGGTTGGGGAGGGTGTTAGTATATGGACTTTATACACAGACACTAATTAAATGATGGTTGATTGCCAATGACGAATGACAAAAGATTGAAAACAGGATGAACCCAGGAAACTCAATAAACTATGTACTCGTTTCACTCACAGCCTTATTTGTTCTGATATTTTCTGGAGAGGCACAGGCAAAGGTCTCGGGTGTATGCAGCAACTGTCATACCATGCATAACAGCCAGGACGGGTCACATATGCAGTACCTTGCTCCCGGTGAAAGCGATACAGGTCCAAAAAATGCCTTGTTGAGAGGATCATGCCTCGGCTGTCACTCGTCAACAAATTCAGCAACTGCAATAGACAGTGTTACCGGTGCGCCTATTGTCTTTAATTCTGTAGAACCGACATACAATTCAGCAAAGGGTTTGGCTGCCGGGAATTTCTACTGGGTAACGAGTGATGTTAACCTTGATCCCTACTTTCCACATGATACAAAAGGCCATAATGCTTTGGCCAGTAACTTCGAGAGCACTCTCACGGAGGCCCCTGGAAAGTCAGGGGGATGCAGCGGTACAAATTCCTGTCATGATAACATACACGGAACAACAGGCCCTCCATTTTTCGGTTTCGGCGGTAGTCGCCAGGGATGCACAAAATGCCATATGGTAGGGAGTAATTTCCCGAAGGGATACCATCACAAGGATGATACCGGACCCCTCATAGACAGCGCCGCGGAAGGATGGTACCGGTTTCTAGACGGGCATCAGGGAGGAGCTGGTCATGGAGTTACCGGGATCGAAGATGATGACTGGGAACTGGAGACGAGCACTGATCATAATGAATATCTTGGTAATAGTGCTTCCAAAACGTCTGCCGGTGGTTTTGGCAATTGTGGCAATACAATGACTGGTTACTGTACGGGGTGTCATGGAAACTTTCATATTCAGGATGATACAGCATCAGGTGCGAGTCCATGGCTGAGACACCCCTCTGATGCAGTTATTCCGAACTCCGGCGAATATGCAGCCTACACCACGTATGATCCCCTCGTCCCTGTCGCCCGCCCGGACCTGGTAACCGGTGGATGGACCGCATCAAGCAATACTATACGGCCGGGGACTGATTTAGTCATGTGCCTCTCCTGCCACCGTGCACATGCATCTCCTTATTTCAAGATGATGAGATGGGATTACAGGGGATGGCCGGCAAGCGGCACAAACGGGTGTAATGTATGTCATACGAGTAAACAATAGTAAAAAGTGGTATGGTTTTTGCTGGCTTTAACATAGCGGGGTGAGATTATTATGAGAGTTGCAAGGGAAAGGGACACGAGCTCATGACAAAAAAGGTCAATATCGTGTTTGCTTTCATAGCAATCTTTGCCATGTGTGCTGTATTGGCCGGCACAGACAGTTCAAATGCTGCCGTGACTGCATTGGATGCATGGACGAATATTCATTCCTCAGCCCCTAATAATACGGGCGGGACGATCAATGCGGGCAGCCTGACTGTATCAAGCGGCACCAACAGGCTTTTTTTGGCAGCAGTATGCCTGGAGCAAAGCGCCAATTATTATATCCAAACACTCAATGTGTCGTTAGGTGGCACAGCCTTGACTGAAATAAGAAGAACTAATTCATTTACATCTGAGCATTGCTACCTGGGCTATCTCAAGGAAAGCCAGATTCAGGCAGGAAGTAATAGTTTATCAGTATCGTACCAGACTTACTTCGGTTACAATGTTACCGGCATACACGTAAAGTGGGCATCATACTCCGGTGTCAATCAGGTAATTCCCATTAATGACTCAAATGCATATACCGGCACTACAAGCGTGACATTTGGCGCTCAAATCGACTACATTGCAGACGGCCTTACGCTTTATATTGCTGCAAACAACGGAACTCCCGCAACAATGAGCCCCCCCTCTGACTTTAGCCAGATAGGGAGCAGCACAACGACTCATTGGCATTCGAGCTTTATGGCTGCTACGGCCAATCACGGATCTAATGGAAATTATGCCTCCGGTACAACTGTAAATTTCGAAGGGACTACGTCTGATCGATCCGCACTTGTCGTCGCTGCATTGAATCCGCCCGCCACAGTGGTAGGTAATGGCACAAACCCTTCAAATACAATCATTTGTCCCGGTGACGGCGCAACAGAGCTTGATGCCTTTACCCTTCAGACATCATCGGGAACCGATACGGTTACTGGTGTAACGGTAACATTATCCACAGGTATGCATGAAAGGCTGAGCCTTGTTGAGATTACCTCTGACGACGGTGCGACGGTTTATGGCTCGGTAACAGATCCGTCATCGGACACTGTATCAATAATCCTCGATACCAATATCGAAGCAACGGCTACGGAGACCCAGTACAAAGTCAGGATAACTCCGAAATCCCATGCTGACATGCCTGACCCCCCGGGTGGAAATTATATTGTGACAGGGACTGTTACTGAAATAACGAGTACAGGCACTAAAATTTACAGCGATTCAGGCAGTGCCTCGATAACTATAGATAATTGGTCACCCGGCACCCAAACACTGAGCGGCATCCCGGGAGATGAAGAGGTAGTTCTAAGCTGGTCAACTGCATTTGGTGGCGCCGTTGAGTATGTCTTATTGAGAAATACCTCGGAGATCGCAGATGCACCGGTTGAAGGAGATGATTATATTCAGGGTAATACAATAGGCACAAGCTCCGTAGTATATGTCGGGAGCGATCTGACCTTTACTGATACGGGACTGACAAACGGGGTAAATTATTATTACAAGATTTTTGCAAAGGATTCATGCGGCAATTATTCTGTTGGTTCAACTCCCCCAAGTCCATATTATTTTACACCCGGACCGGTTGTAACCCTCTCTTCGTCGGGCACGCAGACAGTTACGATGGATGGCGGCTCTACAGGCAACTATATTGGTGCTGCATTTACTTTCCAGCAGAGCAGCGAAACAGCAGGCACCGACATAACTGCGCTGACTATTTCTGAAAAAGGCACCGCTATTGCCAATACCGAACTGACCAATGTCAAGGTCTATTATGAAAATGATGTATCATCGTGCTCATATGATGGCACCGAGGCTTCAATAGACACATCTTTCAATTCCTCTGAACAGATAGTGCTTAGCTCTGTCAGCATCCCTGTAACTGTGTCCCCCAATGTCACGTGTGTTTATGTTGTCTTCGATGTTGACTCTTCAGCACTCAACAACACCACCGTTGATCTTGAGATAACGAGCAGTGATGACTTTACTCTTTCAGGCAGCGTAAACAAGGACGGGTCTCAGTCGTATCCGGTTGCGTTATCCGGCACAACCACGCTGCGGAGCGAGACGACGAATTTCGTTAAGGTAGGGAGTTTTCAGAGCGGTACAAGCACCGGTTATGTCAATGTGACCGGTGTAGGATTTCAGCCCAAGGCAGTGATATTCTTCTGGACGAGGCAGAGTTCCACGGGGTTTTCATCCGCTTCCGCTATGAGCATCGGAGAGGGTTTTGCCGTAGATAGTCCCATAGTTAACCGGAGTATTACGGGTATATGCTTTGATGATGAAAATCCTACCATTTGTGGAAGGAGGAGGTCAGAGACATATTCTATCATGTTTTTTAAGGATGACGCAGGCGCACCACTCTCGGGACAGGGCCAGGTTACATCCTTTAATCCGGACGGGTTTACGATCTACTGGAACAGTGCGCCAGGTATAGACACCTATGTCAACTATATAGCATTGAGCGGTGACGATAATTTCGATGCCCGGGCGGGCACAATTACTGCGTCCACTTCATCAGGGAATCAGGCGTTCACAGAGGTCGGTTTCAAGCCCGACTTTGTGATGTTCCTCGCAAGCAGCAATGAAAGTCTTAATACAAACGTTAACCACCTTTACTTCAATACAGGTTTCATGACAGCTTCAGGGCAGGCCGCGGTTTCCGTACGCGGAAGGAACAATCAAACCTCTACCGGCCATTCAACGAGCCAGCAGAGTACAAATCAGGCCATCATGGGCCTGTTATTGAACGGTACTCAAGACTGGCTTGCAAGCTATGTTTCTATGGATGACGATGGCTTTACTCTTAATTTTTCTGATCCCCCCGCAAGTAATATGCCGATTTTCTACCTTGCTTTAAAAGGCGGAATGTATAAAACAGGTACATTTAACCAGCCATCGTCAGGCACGGCTCCGTTCACAACGGATTATCCGGTAGGATTTCAGCCTTTGGGCCTTTTCATGGCGAGCGCTAACAGGTATATTTCGTGGCTTCAAGGTCAAATAGTTCCCGAAGGAGAAATTTCTATCGGTGCAGCCACATCATCAACTGAAAGAGCCGCAATCTGGGGTGAAACCAGAGATATTACACCACCAAGTGATGCAAACATGTCGGTCATGACAGATAAGGTGATACGATTTGCAACAGGTGCCGGCACAGGCACTCCTACAATCGATGCAGAAGCAGATTTCGACTCGTTTCTGCCGGATGGGTTCAGATTGAACTGGACTACACTTAATGATACGACACAAAGAACTGTTGTCTATTGGGCAATCGGCAATGCTGTCACAACCGTGGGAAATGGAACGGACCCTTCAGGTACAACACTTTGTCCCGGTGACGGAGCAGCGGTGCTTGATGCCTTTACCCTCAAGACATCAGCAGGAAGCGATACAGTTACGAGCGTGACAGTAACTCTTGAAGATTGGTGGGGATTTAATGATTATGATTATTATGAAGCAGTGAGCCTTGTTGAGATAACCGATGACTCAGAAACGACGGTTTACGGGTCTGTATCAGATCCAACATCAGATGATATATTCATAAGCCTCGATACAGATATCCCGGTAACGACTACACAGACACAATATAGAGTCAGGATCACTCCGAAATCCCATGCTGACATGCCTGTTCCGCCGGGTTTGCTTTACCGGGTAAAAGTAAAAGTTACCGGAATAACATGCATAAATACAAAAAGTTATAATGATTCAAGTAATCTGATAACAATAGACAATAACTCACCCGTAAGCCCTTCAGGATTCAGCGGGACCCCGGGCGATGGACAGGTGGAATTAACATGGACAAACTCTGGTGGCACAGACGGGGTTGTAATATTGAGAAACACCTCATCTTTTACAGATAAACCTGTTGAAGGGGAGCACTATGTTGAGAATGACACGATAGGTACAAGCACCGTGATATATGCCGGAAGCGGAACGACCCATACTGATACGGGGCTGGCAGGCGGAGAGACTTATTACTATAGGATTTTCGCAAAGGATTCATGTGGCAATTATTCCGCAGACGGAGCTGAAACCGCATTTACGAATACAACTGCCTCTTCGTCAGGCACACAGACAGCAACGATGGAGGCAGGCTCCACAGGCAACTATGTTGGTGCTGCATTTACTTTCCAGCAGAGCAGCGGGACAAACACTATTACAACGCTCACTATTTCTGAGACAGGCGATGCTGACGCCAATAGCGAACTGACAAATGTCAAGGTCTATTATGAAAATGATGTGTCATCCTGTTCATATGACGGAAATGAAGAGTATATCGGCACCTCTTTTAATTCGTCTGATAAGATAGCGCTGAGTTCCGTCAGCATCCCTGTGAGCATAAAGCCCAATTTTACCTGTATTTATGTGGTCTTTGATGTTGATCTGTTAGCCGTCCATGATCGCACTGTTGCTCTTGAGATAACGAGCAGTAATGACTTAACCCTTTCCGGCAGCTCAATCAAGAGCGGGTCGTATCCCGTAGTATTGGGTTCGACCACTTTACAGGATACGATCGCACCGGATGAAATAACGGGTCTGACTGTTGTACCGAATGATGGCCAGATAACCTTCAGCTGGACGAATCCAACAGACGCTGACTTTGAGGGAGTCCGTATAAGCAGGACAACAGGAGGAACCCCGCCCGCAGACTGCTCAACAGGGACCGATATTGCTGCACCTGATACAAGTTACACAGATACAGGCCTGACCAATCTCCAGCAGTACTCGTACAGGTTCTGTACCTATGATGAGGTTCCAAATTACTCCGGCGGCGTAACAGCAAGCGAAACACCTCCGCAAGTCCCTCTCCTGAGCTATCCCGCAGCACCTTATGACGATGGCAAGCACCCGGATACAGGGGATACCACAACAGGCTTTACATTTAAATTACTGTACACCGACCTGGAGAATGATGCACCTGCATCCGGTTATCCGAGGATATATATCGGTGACAATGACGGATATTACGGCTATACCATGAGCCTCGATACCAGTGCCGATGCATCACTGAAGGACGGCGACTATACCAATGGTGAGCAGTATGTATATGGGCCGGTCGGTTTCGGGGCAGCAGAGGATTTGAGATTTTATTTTGAAGCAATGGCAGCTTCAGGACTTCAGACAATTGTGAAACTTCCATCTGACGCTCCAACAGGTTACAGTACAGGGCCTTCCGTGTATCTCCTGAAATACAACAACATGGTTGGTGTGCCCAAGGATTTAGGAGAAACAGGGCTTCCATACGCCCAAGTACTTCAAGATGATTCGGGAGCTAAATACTGTATCTTCTGGGACTCCTACGGACTTGATACGGGTTCATGGCAGGGTTCATGGCAATACTGCATTAACGGGAATATTGAAAAAGGAAAAGGCTACTTTATATGGTCAATGGCTGATAGTACGTATAGACTCGATGAACCGGATGGTGTTGGAAATGTAACAGACCCTTCTGTTGATATTGAACTTGATCCGGAAGGAGGCTGGACCATGATAAGCAATCCTTACAATGTTAACATCGAGCTTCAGGACGTTAAAGTCATGAGGTACGGGGATGCTACGGAATATACCTTTATTGAAGCAGTCACAAATGGCTGGATAGATAATGCCATTTTCGAGTATGAAGGTTCCGTAACAGGATATACCTTTAAGGCATTTAATGGCAGCCCGCCGGCTGTACTTGAACCCTGGGTGGGATTTTTCATATATGTGAAAGATACTGCTGCTCCCATAACGCTGAGGGTGTATAAGCCGTTGCAGTAAAGGAGGGCAACAATGATAAAACGATATATAGTGCTCCTTGCTCTTTGCTCTTTGTTTTTTTCCTTGTACTTGTTGCCCTCTCATGCCTGCGCAGAGGCAGAGTGGGAAGTAGAACTGAGGGTTGAGGCAGGGACCGGCCATAACAGGTTGATCCTCGGCGCCGATGATACGGCAACGGATGGCTATGACCCGATCTGGGAAGTATATGCACTGTTGGGCGGTGAGATTGAGGCATATTTCCCGCATCCTGAATGGGGCATTGTCCATCAGGTATTCTGGAGAGATATAAGGGCAAAGGCGCCCGGAACGACAACGGAATGGTTATTTGAAGTAAATTCATCTCTCAATAACAGTGATTTTACCATTACATGGGACCTTTCAAGGGCTCCGGATAACTATGCAATCATTCTTACAGATGAGACGACATTACAGGAAATAGATATGCATGCAGTTACCTCTTACAGTTTTGTTTATACAGCAGGCATCAGGTCGTTCAGGGTTGCTGTTACTGCAATTCCAGAAGTTGCGCCTCCGGATCCGCCGCAACGCCTGAAAGGGAGATCGAGCAGGGCTGGTGTAATATTATCATGGAAGAGAAACCGTGAACTTGATCTTGCAGGGTATAATGTCTACCGGAGTACTGCTCCGGTGAGAGGTTACCGGAAGATAAACGCCTCGTTAATCCGGAGGCCTCAATATAGGGATAGAGACATAACATTGGGAGAAACGTACTATTATGTAGTTACCGCTGTGAACACCCCGGGTGGAGAAAGTGGATATTCAAACAGGGTCAAGGTTACTATAATCCATGGGAGCAGTTATTATAAGTAGCAAATAAATCATGAAATGGATAAAAATACAATAATAAAATCTTTCTTAAACAGGAAATCATTACGTCTGCTTTTGATTCTTTTTATGATCTTTGGTCTTTTAGGTTCTAGTAACAAGGCACACGCCGACCCGCCACCTCCGCCTCCTGACCCTGTCACGATCGACCCGAATCCCTTTGACCCTTATGAAAAAACAGATGCATGGGATGAAACTGCTCTTACATATTACCTGTATAACGATGCACTCCTCTGGCTCAGGATTTATGATTTAAACGATGCCCCGGTAAAATTACTGGAACAGCCACCAGATGGTTATACCATAGATACCGTGTATGGAACAGAGGGTAGCCATTCTATTGTGTGGGACGGCAGAGATAACAGTGGCACGAGAGTAGATTATGGTACCTATCCTTATCATATGGATAAGGTTACATTCGTGAAGGCTACAGCAGATACAGGTCGAAAAGTTTATGACATTGCCGTAGACCCTACCGACAGCACAAAATTATGGATGACGGACGCATCCGGAATCTGGCAATCGACAGATTGGGGTGATAACTGGACGGCAGTTTCAGGTTTGTATGATAGTGTCGGATCTCACTTTGGGATAGCTATAAGCAGTGACGGCCAAAGGATATTTGTAATCGATAAGGGATCGCTCTCTGCCCACTATTCAGTGGATGGCGGAACAACATGGGATTACAACGGCACCAAGAATTTGTCTTTATGGACAGGTGCCGGCAACCCGCATGACATAGCCTGTAGCAGCGACGGCAGTATACTGTATGGTGTGGATAAAAGTACAAGCAAGGTGTACCGTGGAACGGTCTCATGCACGGGTAGTGATTGTTCTGTCGGCTGGAACACCGGTGTTAGACCATTAGGGACTGCGGTATCTCCTACAGGTGTTGCCGTCGATCCCAATAATACTGATATCATCCTGGTAACAGATAACGGCGCTGTAAGCGGCTATTACAGAGTCTATAAATCTACTGATGGTGGTTCCACTTTTACCACAGTCGTTCAATCTTCTGACGGAAACAACAATCTGTATCAGGTATCTATTGATAACAACGGTTATTATTGGGTTAGTGTACTTGGTTACCACGAAGTCTATCAGATCCGTCCCAAGCCTGATCCTCCCGATGAAACAGTAATGTACATTGGAGGATCTGCTGGCGATGGGGATTATCAATTTAGAACTGGTGGCAACAGATTGGGCGTTTTTGTAGCTACCTTCGGAGGACAACAGTATTTGTATGTAGCCTCCTCCAACCATAACAGGATTAAAATTTATGCTTACGACAACTATGAATCCGATATTGTGTATGAAAATGAACCCGATGATCCTATTGTGGCTGCACAGCTGGATTTCAAGTGTCCCGGAATTTCGGGTCAAAAATATGTCAATCTGTCAGCAGCTACAGCAGGATCAACATCCATTACTCTTGCGTGGTTGGCGCCCGGCGATGATTATGATCATAACCCTGCGGATAATCCGGATTCAAGAGCCATGAAATATCATCTCAAATACGCAAAGACTCCAATTGACACAGAAGATAAATTCGATACTGCTACGGAAATTTCCGGTTTAAGTAATCCAAAAAAAATAGGGAAAGATGAAGGATATACAAAAACCGACCTTGAATCAAATACCATGTATTATTTTTCCATAAAGGCCGAGGATGATATGAACGAGGATGGTATGGGCAATTTATCTGATTTATCCAATAGCCCCCTTGGGAAAACGGGCCTTCTCTGGGAATGGAATATGGTCTCATGTCCTTTGCAGCCGGATCCCGACGATTCGGATTCCGTGTTCGGCGATGATGCAGGGATTGACTGGATGTGGGACTGGATTTCTACGTGGAGTGGTGCCGGCGATCCCGATAACCCTGATTATGACGGCTATTGGGAACAGGTTACGACAATTGCTCCAGGAAAGGGGATGATGCTCCTTTCATATAGTGTGCTCAACCCAACGGATGCCCCTCCGGCAAGTACTCCTGTTACTGATGCATCGCGCACATTTTCATTACGGCCCGGGTGGAATTTAATCGGTAATCCCTACGAGTCAATTGTAAATCTCAGCGACTGTAACGTGACATACATAACTACTGAAAGTTATGCCGATGCGGTTACTTCAGGCTGGATAGGGAACGCTGTTTACATATGGAATGGTAGTGACTATGATTTTATTCAATGGGATAGCGCTGCATTGGAGCCGTGGAAGGGTTACTGGATATTCTCCTACTATGATTTGGATCTCATAGTCAATAATCCGCAGTGAAAAGGAGAGCAGGTATGCTTGTGAGAATATGTAGATTACTTCTGATTATTGTGTTTTTTAGCAGCTTTCCTGCTTCTGCCTATTCGATCTCAAATTGGAAGGTGACCTTGAGGGTCTCCGGAGGGCAAATTTCTACTTATTGCGTTTTAGGTGTCAATTCCGGAGCTGTTGATGGACACGATTATGCCTGGGACATTCCAAGACCTCCTGACAGCCTTAACGAAACGTATATTGATACATATTTCCCTCATCCTGAATGGGGTGGAACATTTGGGAGATTCCGCCAGGATATCAAGGCTCCCGATTTACCAAAAGAATGGGCTTTTGAAGTGGAGTCGAACATTTTTGGTGAGCTGACTGTTGAATGGCCTGATCTGAAAAATGCGATACCTGATAAGGATGCTGTCCTTGTTGATGTAGACGGAGGTGGAGGGGAGATTGATATGCATACGACATCTTCATTAGTTTTTGGAAACACTGGTTATCCGAGAAGATTTCTTGTGAGAGTTTCAGAGGGAATTCCGGCTCCTGAGTCACCGGAAGGCTTATATGGAAAATTGAGAAAAGGGAATGTATTGTTATACTGGAAGAGAAATCGTGAACTTGATCTTGCAGGGTATAATGTCTACCGGAGTACTGTTCCTGGGAGCGGTTACCAGAGAATAAACTATTCGTTGGTTGTAAGGCATACATATAAAGACAATGAGATAATCAACGGTGATATATTCTACTACTATGTAGTTACCGCAGTGAATGCCGCCGGAGGTGAGAGCGGATATTCAAATGAAGTTGAGGTTTATATGCCTCCTGCTGCCGAGCCTCCGGATACGCCGCAACGCCTGAGAGGGAGATCGAGCAGGGCTGGTGTAATATTATCATGGGAGAGAAACCGTGAACTTGATCTTGCAGGGTATAATGTCTACCGGAGTACTGCTCCGGTGAGCGGTTACCGGAAGATAAACGCCTCGTTAATCCGGAGGCCTCAATATAGGGATAGAGACATAACATTGGGAGAAACGTACTATTATGTAGTTACCGCTGTGAACACCCCGGGTGGAGAAAGTGGATATTCAAACAGGGTCAAGGTTACTATAATCCATGGGAGCAGTTATTATAAGTAGCAAATAAATCATGAAATGGATAAAAACAGAAAAAAAACGGGTTTTTTTACCCGGAGGCATTTTAAACTGCTCCTGATTTTAATAGTGTTCCTTTTCTTATCAATTACTATTAAGAATGCATATGCCCCGCCTCCGCCACCAGCAATACCTACTTACACATGGTCTGCCCATGGGAACACCTCTTACGGGGTAAACCGTTCAAGCATAGCAGTATTTGGATATTCAAGAGGCAACTGTGCCCATTGTCATGAGCAGCATGCGAGTATCGGTGGTGATGAGCCTGCTCCAAATACTGATGGTGCTGCAGGTCCTGATAAATGGTTGTTATTAAGTAATTTTGTATCTCAATTCGATATACCATGCTTTGACTGCCATACAGAACCAACACTACCGCAATACCAGGAACCTCCAGACAATATGTACGAGCAGTACAACTATAGCCGCTTGGCTGGAGGAGATACTACGATTAACTGTCCAAATACTATAATAGAAGCTTTTGCGTTTATTACTTCCGATTGTGCAGCTTCTCGACTTAATTGTGAATCGAACGCTGGCTCATCGCACTGCTTGCTTAACATCGTACAATACCTTGTAAACAAATGGGGATTTGGTAGCTCAACAGGCGATATCAACCCCTGTTCAGGCTGTCACAACCCCCACAGGGCTCAGAGAGACACCCATGCATCCGGAAGGCTTATTGGTGAAAAACTGCCCGGTGTGGTCTCAAGGCCGTCACATCATAGCAAGGATAACTATGCATGGCAACTCTGGGGAGATGACCCCGGTGAGAGGATGAGCGATTATACGAGTCTCTATCAGGCACCGTGCCGGTATCCGTGGAGTGACCCCTGCACATCATTTGAACCGGATGGTTCTTCAGTAACAGACGGATCGAACCTGTTTGATACTGTTACTTTTTGTCTCGATTGCCATGGAAACTCAGCACTTCCTGTTTATAGTACAAGATGGTCACGTTATCTGACTGTTATAGATTGGGGAACCGGGGGCGATAAACACGGGAAGAAGAATCGTGAAAAAGAAAGGGTTAGACTCTATCCATATGCAGATTCGACGAAATATTATGTATTGAGCTGTCTCGATTGCCATGAACCGCACGGTTCCCGAAATCCATATCTGCTAAGGCAGACAGTAAATGGTATAAATGGTATTCAGGTGCCTGAAGATAGAGAAACGGAAGACTTGTGCGCAGCTTGCCATAGTAATTATCATGGTACTGGTAGTGGTATGTGCTCGACGTCTACTTGTCATCAACACGGAGAAATCTTTTAATAGAATGGGAAGGATCCATGACCTTACGAAGGGAAACCGGAAAGGGTCAGTTTTACATATTTAACAAATCTGAACTCTTGCAAGTGTATTGCACCTCTGATTACTCAATAAATATTTATGCAACCTTCGGGTTAAAATTAATGATCAAGTGTCATTAGTCAATGAGAGAAGTTATTGGAATTGGTTACTGGTCACTAAACATTGACTAATGGTCTATAGTAGTAGGAGTTTATGAGAATGAATTGGAACAATAGAGGCAGAATTATAAAATCCCCCCAACCCCCCTTTAGTAAAGGGGGGCGGGGGGGGATTATTGCTCTTTGCTCTTTGCTCTTGACCCTGTGCCTTATCTTGCCAGAAAATGCAAACAGCGGCCCTTATCTTGATTCTGCACACGGAAATACTTCATACGGCGTTGACCGAACAAGTCTCAGCAGCTTTGGATACTCGACAGGCAACTGTGCCCACTGCCACGAACAGCATGCAAGTATTGGGGGTACAGAGCCAGACCCTACGGGTGGACCTAACGTATATGCATTATTTTACTCCAATCACGTAAGCCAGACAGATAATGTCTGTTACAAATGCCATACTGATTTAAGTTCGCTTCAGACGGACGGCCTGGTCAACAGAAGTTACAGTTATCGCGCCGGCGGATGGACCGCTGATACGGTGAATGATATCCTCGAGGCATTCTCATTTTATCCGGGTTCTGCCAATCCGGGGTCTTCGCACCAGCTTGGAGATATAAGATCATTCATTACTGCCAGATCATGGGGATATACCAACAATTCTAATCCATGCGCTGCATGCCATAATCCCCACAGGGCACAGGGCGACCCTGAGAATTCACCAAACGGCACGAAAAGCTCCGGCACGAGAGGCTGGCCTGTTTCAAGGCCGAGCCAGCATAGCACAGATAATAACGCATGGAGTCTCTGGGGGGATGGAACCGGGGAAAAAATGAGTGATTATGCTGGCGCCTTAACGTATTTAGCGCCTTATTACTTTAATTCAACCACTACATATGAACCTGAGGGCAATTCTACGAATGATGGTTCGAATTTAACTGATTATGTAACCTTCTGCACTGACTGTCATAATCCGACTTATGACGGCCAGGTTTCAAGCGCCCAGAAATCCGCTTTCACAGGTGGCTGGCAGCCCCTTCTGTATAACCCGGACTGGGAAAACACCTCTCCTCACGGGAAAATAGACGGCTCAAGAAACGATACAATGAGAAGAACGGCGCCATATAATGCTGCTAATAGAAATTATGTTCTTTCCTGTACAGATTGTCATGAACCGCATGGAAGTCCTAATAACGGAATGCTGATCAGGAGGGTAGTAAATGGAAGCACTACCCTTGTGGATTTCAGCGGCTGGGCAGACAGAAGCAAGTGGCTAACCCTTTGCCAGCGATGTCATAATATTGGTGCCGGCCATCAGAGTGGTAACCCGTGCTATATATGTCACATGCACAATAAAAACTGGTCTAGTCCGATTTGAAAGTGAGAGATTATTGCAGAAAATGATTGCTTTAATAGAAATAATTAATAATTCAATTTTGACAATATTTGAAATTAGTCAACAAGGAAAGCCACCGGGAGCGCATAAAGTTCCTTAAGATAGCGTCTGTTCTGATTATTTAACCCAAAAACTGCAATTAATTATTAAACCGGAGGCACAGTCGCCTTCAAAGTCTTTTAATATCAACATGATTTTATCATATGCCCTGATGCAATTCTCAAAAGTTTCCGCATATTTTTATGCAATTCAAGAATTGCATCAGAGCATGGATAAGGTGTTGCTGCAAAATACTTTTCAGTCATCCGTGCCTCCTATAAATGCAGTTTTCGGGTTAATAATTTTGTAAATAAAACAGCACAAAGGCTGCTTTTTTGTCCGTAAATATGTAGTTTGACAATGCCCTGCCCTTTTGTTATCATTTAATCATAAGTGTAATCATTGGAGGATAATATGGTAAGGACACAGATACAGCTCACCGAGGAGCAGACTAAAATTCTAAGAAATATGGCATCATCAAGACAAGTATCCATCGCAGAATTGATTCGCCAGGCAGTTGACAACCTGATCAGGTCGAGTACTATTGTAGATATCGAAGAAAGGCGTAAGAGGGCGCTTGAGGCCGCTGGACGTTTTAGCTCTAACTTACGTGACCTTTCTGCTGAACATGACAGGCATCTCGAAGAAGCATTTACCGATTGATGATAATTTTTATTGATACATCAGCTTTTCTCGCCATTCTTGATAAAGACGATAATAATCATCCAGCAGCAAAAACGTTATGGAAAGAGGTGCTTTATTCGGAAAATGTAATCGTAACTAGCAATTATGTACTTGTGGAGAGCTTTGCCTTGATACAGCAGCGACTCGGCATGGAGGCAGTCAGGGTTTTTCAGCAGGATATTCTACCACTAATAAATATTGAATGGATAAGTTCCGAGACTCACAAATCCGGGGTAAGTGCTCTTCTTACTGCATCGAAAAGGAAACTCAGCCTTGTAGATTGCGTCAGTTTTGAGACAATGCGCCATTTAGGGATTAAGACAGCCTTTGCCTTTGACCCTGATTTTGAAGAACAGGGGTATAAATGTATCCCTTAGCCCCTTTCCAACAAACCGATTAATTTTTCTTCCGGAAATCCTTTGATGGATTGGGACCGGTTTGACAGATAATGCAATGTCAATTCGCAAGAGTGATTTCAGGCAAATAAATTACGTATAATATATAATTAGAGTCTGTGTATAAACTATTAAACCCCCTCACCCTCACCCTCTCCCGCCAGGGGAGAGGGTAGTAAAGGGGAGGGTGTTAGAATGTGGACTTTATACACAGACACTAATTAACTGAAACTGCAACATGAGTACCAAAAAACAGGCAAAGACCAGGACGCCGCGTGAGAGGGAAAGCCTCCAGGAGCGTATCAAGGCCCTTGAGATCGCATCTGCAAAGGAGATAGTAGACCAGATGTTTGCGATCATGGACGGGATCGAAGGAGCTATCTACGTCTCGGATATGAAGACGTACGAATTACTTCATGTCAACAGTTATATCAGGAAGTATTTTGGCAGCGATCTGGTCGGTAAAAAATGCTATAAAATGCTTCATAACCATCAGGACAGGCCATGTGCATTCTGTACGAATAACCGCCTGATTGTAGACGGAAAGCCGGGACCTCCCCTTGTCTGGGACTACTTTAACAGCAGAACAGGCCTCTGGTACCAGTATATTGACAGGGCCATACGATGGCCTGACAGACGTTTGGTACACATGCAGGTTGCGATCGACATAACTGAACGGAAGAAGGCAGAGATTGTTTCCCGAAGGTCCGAGAGGTTCTTAAACACGATATTCCAGAGCATTAATGACCCTTTTAATATAATCGACACGGATTTCCGGATCATCAAGGCTAACGAATCATACGCCCAGATGCGCGGCAAGACGATTGATCAATTGATATACCAGCGGTGTTATGAGGTGTTACTGAACAGAAATGCTGTTTGTGAGGATTGTTCGGTGAAAGCAACGTTTGAGACAGGTGAACAGCAAACAAAGGAAAAACTGTCGAATTATACCGGTGATTCAGAAATCTGGATCGAGATCCATACCTACCCGATATTTGACGAGATGGGAAGGGTCGTGAGTGTTATCGAATATACGAGGGACATAACACAGCGCAAGAAGGCAGAGATGGAGAGAGATATCCTGGTGAATAAGCTTGTGCACCTCTCCCGTACCGATGAACTCACAGGCTTGTTGAACAGGCGGGCACTGATTGAACGGCTGGGAGATGAGGTACGGAGATCCCGGAGATACAGAGCTGATCTGGCGCTCATAATATGTGATATCGATTATTTCAAGGAAATAAATGATACATATGGTCATGATGCAGGCGATCAGGTTTTACGGATTATCTCTGCTCTCATAAAGGATCTCCTCCGGCAGACCGATGTGATAGGACGTTACGGAGGAGATGAGTTTCTTTTGATTCTGCCGGAAACATCGCTCGAAGGAGCCAGGGAAATTGCGGAACGAATCCAGCATACTGTCGATGCCTTCGAGGTTCATATAGGATTCGATAAGCCGGTCAAGACAACGGTAAGCCTCGGAGTTGCTCAATTCAATATCGACAAAGAGGATACGAATGATCTGATAAAGCGGGCCGACAATGCGTTATACGTTGCAAAAGGGAAAGGAAGGAACAGGGTTTATCTCATAAAGGACTAATCATACATTGTCATTCGTAAATTTTATGGATGATGTATACGCAGGCTTTAGGTTGCGGCTAACAATATTGATACATTGGACATTGTCTTATTATGAGCCCCTTACTACTTCTCACAAACCCTTTTCGAAGACCCTGAATTTTTTGTAGAGCGTTGCCCCGAGCATTTCAACGAGCCTCTGAACCGGGATGTTATCCTCAAGTATCCATGAGAACTCTACCCTTTTGTAGCCTCCTTTTTTTACTCCCTTGAATCCTTCCCTGAAGATAAGGGCATCAACGCCTCTGTTCCTGTATTCAGCCTTAATGCCGAGGAGGAGGAGCCTGAGGTCCTTTATTTTTCGTGAATAATAGAATGCTTTCGCAATAGTTACAGGGTTGACCTTACCGTTCATGTGTTTCAGGACAAAATTGAAATCAGGCAGGAGACCCATAAACCCAACGGGTTCATTGTCCTTTTCAGCGATCATGGTGAGACCGGGCACGACAATGGTCTTGAGCTTCGTTCCCATGTGAGAAATTTCTTCACGGGTGGGAGGGATGAATCCCCAGTTCCTTTCCCATGCTGAAATATACACATCCATGAATATGAACATCTCGTTTCTGAACCTTTTCATATTGATTGGCCTGACACGTATCCCTTTTTTTTCGGCAATCGAAGCGACTCTGTCAACCTTTTCAGGGAGTTTGTCAAGGACTTCATAGATGTATGCGTAAAGGTCCTTCGCTTTCTTCAATCCGTAACTTTCCATGAGATCCCTGTAGTAAGGAGGGTTGTAAGGGGTCATGAGCAGGGGCGCCTGGTTGAAACCTTCTATAAGGAAACCGCATGCTTCATTGGTCGAGAAATTCATCGGCCCCCTGAGTAGATCCATGCCTTCTCCTTTCAGGAATTTTGAGGCCGTATCGAGGAGGGCAGAGGCAACTCCCTGATCGTTCACCGACTCAAAGAAGCCAAAAAATCCGGTTTTTTCGTGATGAAATTCATTGTGTCTCCTGTTGATAAAAGCGATTATCCTCCCCGCGTGCTTCCCGTGTTTTCGGGCTATAAAATATCGAGCAGTTGCATGGTGGAAGAAGGGATTTTTAGAAGAGAATTGATCTCTCATCTCTTTCGTTAAAGGGGGCACGTAGAAGGAGTCCCGTGAATATATGTTACAGGGTAAGGTTATGAAGTCGTTGAGGTCTTTTCCGGAAGAAACCTCAATAACGTCTACGCCTTCGGCAGGCATCAATCAATACTCCGAAACATGCAATTGATTGTTGAACCGGAGACAAAGTTGCCTTCAAAGTCTTTTGATTTCAATCCCTACTTTTGTCGGGACAAAAGACTTTTCAGTCATCCATGCCTCCGATAAATGCATTTTTCGAGCTATAAAAACCAATGACCATTGACCAGTATTATATTATTCCCAGTTCCTTGCCGACCTTCTCAAATGCCCTTAATACAATGTCAAGATGTTCATCTGTATGGGTTGCCATATAGCTTGTCCGTATGAGGGCCTTCCCGTTTGGCACAGCCGGCGTTACGGCAACATTTGCAAAGACACCCTCTTTTTCGAGCATCATGGCCATCAGAAAGGCCTTTTCGTTTTCACCGACGATAACAGGTATGATAGGCGTCTGACTTGGTCCGACCACAAAACCGAGTTCCTTGAAGCCCATGAGCATCTTCGTTGTATTTTTCCACAGCTTTTCTCTTCTCTCCGGTTCATTTTCGATGATATCAAGTGCAGCGCTTACTGAAGCGACAGACGCAGGAGGCGGACTCGCACTGAAGATGAGGGGCCGTGCTACGTGCTTTATATAATGAATGATGTCTGCGGATCCTGCAATAAATCCGCCGATAGATGCAAGGGATTTGCTGTATGTCCCCATGATGAGATCAACAGCATCTTCCATGCCGAAGTATTCGGCTGTACCGCGTCCTGTATTTCCGAGCACACCTATGCTGTGTGCATCATCAACCATGACCCGTGCGCCATACGTATCTGAAAGGGCGATAATCTCTGGAAGCTTGGCTATATCTCCTTCCATACTGAAGACTCCGTCGACAACGACTAATTTGTCTTTGGCTTCATATTCCTTGAGCACCCGCTCGAAGTCAGCCATGTCATTGTGTCTGAATTTTCTTACCTCGCCGAACGAAAGCCTGCATCCATCGATAATACTCGCGTGGTCCATTTTATCGATGATCGCCACGTCGTCCTTGCCGACGAGTGCCGAGATGACACCTAAATTTACCTGGAACCCTGTCGAGAAAATGAGCGCAGCTTCTTTCCTCATGAACCGGGCAAGTTTTTCCTCTAATTCAACATGAATATCTAACGTACCGTTCAGAAATCTTGAGCCGGCACAACCTGTTCCATACTTTCTCACAGCCTCGATAGCAGCCTCTTTAACCCTGGGATGATTGGTAAGGCCGAGATAATTATTTGATCCCACCATAATCATCTTCCTGCCGTTCATGACGATCTCAGGGTCTTGTGCGCTTTCAATCATTCTGAAATAGGGATATAGTCCTTGGGCAATGAGCGTCTTCGCCTTGTCAAACTTGAGGCACTTGTCAAAGATATCTGTAGATTTTTTTACAGCCATTTGTGAATCCTGTACCAGTCTGCTGTCCATTTCATCCCTTCCTTTATCATGACCCGTGGGGTAAAACCTGTTTCTTCCTGTACCTTTCTTGCATTGCAAATCCAGTGTGAGTGAGTGAATTCCTTCATCTTGTCTTTATTGATGATCCCTGCATGTGTTTTGTCCCCGATAAATGAACAAAACGGCATGACAAATTTCGGCACTTTTACGCGCAGAGCCTTTGCGTTCAATGCAGAAGATATCAGTTTTACGACTTCCTCGTTTGAATGGGCTGTATTTTCTGAAATGAAATATATTTTCCCTTCAGCTTCTTTATGCTCAGCACAGAGTATTATACCCCGAACAAGGTCATCGATATACACAAAAGAGTAATACGACTTTCCCCAGTCAGGGAAGAATCCCCTTTTTATCATCTTGAAGAGTACAAGGAAATCCTTGTCCCGTGGTCCATAGACTGCGGCAGGCCTGAGTATTGTAACAGGGATGAAATTCTTATATTTAAGGACTGTTTTCTCTCCTTCGAGTTTGCTTCTGCCATAGTTTGAAACAGGTGAAGGGTGTGCCTGTTCATCCACAGGAATTCCGTTCTTGCACGGGCCAACGGCAGAAAGGCTGCTGACATATACAAATCGTTTTAACCGGGGATTTTTCTCTGCAAGAGTTGTTATCAGGTTCTCTGTACCTTTGGTATTGATAGAAAAAAATGCTGTATCTGAAGGTGATTTAGTCAGTCCGGCAAGGTGAAATACATAATCAAAGTCATCTATGACATCATACAGGGATTTTCTGTCAGTACAGTCACCTTTTACCAGCTTGACATCAAGGGTGTCGATCCACTTCAGATTAGAGGTCTCTCTTACCAGACAGGTTACTGCATACCCTCTCCTGATGAGTTCTTCACAGAGGTGGCTTCCTATAAAGCCTGTAGCTCCTGTTACGAAAGCCTTCATATGATAAAGGTATTTTGGACAAACAGAACGCTTGGAGTCAAGCTCAAATTAGGTACCCCATGCCTATGACCAGGTGCAATGTCGCATCAGCCGGAGCAATCTTTATTAAACCTGCTATTCCCTGCAAGACCGCAGGGTTCTTCATTTTACACCGTCATCTCTGCGGCGGGGAGGTTTATTTTGACCACTCGTGATACTGATTATTTTCTTATGATATCGGATTCTTATAACCGTGTTCAAGATACTATGAAAGCTCACCGTAAGAATGGAGACCTGAGAGTAACAGATTGACCCCGAGGTAGGTAAAAATAACGGCCATGAAACCTAACACTGCGACTATTGCTACCTTTTTCCCTCTCCATCCCCGTACCATACGGCTATGGAGATAAAAGGCATAGAAAAACCATGTAATTAATGACCATGTCTCTTTTGGGTCCCAGCTCCAGTAAACACCCCATGCCTGGTCAGCCCAGATTGCGCCGAATATGAGCCCTCCGAGGGTAAATATCGGGAACCCTATAGCGATACTTTTATAGGTAATTTCGTCAAGCATCTGACTCGATATATTGAATCTTTCGATCACGTTCTTTATAGCAGACCCATATCTCCATACAATGGAAATAATGAAGAGCGTTGCTATCCAGCTTGCTATCCTGACAGCACCGGATGCATTGAGAAATGATGCCTTGAACATATAGGTTTTTATAAATATATCGGGTTTTACCATGACCTTAAATGTCAGTAAGTCTATTCCCGTTGCTATGAGAAAAGATGCAAATATCCCGAGCGTAATTGTCCAGAAGAAATAAGAAAATTCACTTCTCTTTTCTGATTTTACAATAAGGTACATGAGACCGGTACTGAATGACAACGAAAAAGCAGCATACGCAATGAAACTCAGCACCACATGAACGAGCAGCCAGTTGCTTTGCAGTGCAGGGACGAGGGGTTGTATGTCCTTCGACATGCCTGATAAATCGATAAATGCGAGGGCGAGACCGGCAATAGGTGTAATAAAGGCGCCGAATGAGCGGTTCTTGAACTTGAACTCGATAATCAGATAACCCAGAATCAGGCACCAGATGAAAAAGACCAGTGATTCATAGAGGTTTGTCAGGGGAGCAGAGCGCCAGATGCCCATCCCGGAGAGTTCTGCGAATTCCTTCCATCTTAAAATAAATGCCAGTGTTTGTGACGCAAAACCCGTGATCGTCATGGTTGTTGCTGTTATTCCTATGGTGTTTTTCTTGAAGGCAAAATGGATGATATACATTATCATCGCCAGAAAATAAGCTACTGTTGATATTCCGAAGAAAGAGGAACTGTCCATTTATTGTTTCCCTTCCTGATCTTTCTGAATGACGGAGATCATCCTGTCTATCTTTCTCTCAAAGGCAGACCTGTTTTTGTTTGCAGTAGCACCGACAACCACTCGCGCATTATGTTTGTCCTCGATAACACTCACCCATAATTTTCTATGGCTCATAAAGAAGGCGATAAAGAGTCCTATGGATATTGTAATACAGCCGAGATATACGATCCAGACGCCGGGATCTTTTCTCACCTGCAATCCTGTAAACTCAACCCCCCATAGATCAATGAACTCTACTCTGCTCCCATCAGGCAACTGCCAGGTCTCCGGATATCTTCGCAAAAGCCATCCGGAATACGCTGTCTTGCCCTGTTCTGAAAATTCTACAAGTACGGCCGGATTATTCATCTGGTTGGTATAGGTTGTTAAATTATCTATCCTGAGGGCAGGACTAAAATCGACAAGTTTACCCGAGATATTTGTCCCGGGTATCTCAAAGGTATCTCCCAATCGCAGCCTCAGGTCAGATGCCTTTCCATCCCTGGAAACAACCCGCATGATAAAGAGACCCATGCGCACTCGTTCCGGGATAAAACCATAGTTCGCCTGATAAAATGTTATCCCTTCATAGGTTAACGGATCGTTGACTGATATGGATTTTGTCAGTATTTCCTCGCCGTCCTTGATGATGGTAAGCCAACTCCTGTAATCCTTTGGCATATCTGATCTCCCGTAAAACTCCGTATCAAAATTATCGCACCGGATATCGAATCCTAAAGGCAGTCTTATATCATTGCTCTTGAATGCAACATTTGATACAGAACCTTCGGGAAGATTGAGGTGACCCTTGAATCCGAAACGGTATCCTATGATTGCTCCTAAGAGAATGATAAGGATGCTGAAGTGGGTTATGTAGACGCCGAGCCTGCTGTAATTTCCTTTTTGAGAAACGAATTGAAAACCGTTTTCTGTTTTTATTTCTGTAGAACTAAGCCCTGCATGCTTCAACGCATCAGCAACAGCGCTTTTTATTTTTTCAGGTTTGCCCTTTAAGGCAATTTCTCGGTGGATAGAAAGTTTTCTTAACTTGTCTTCCGTCAGCTGGTGCATGGGTTCCTTGAACAGCCTCCATATCCTCGGAAGCCTGTCAATGGAACAGATGACAATATTGATGGCAAAGATGACAAGTAACGAAATAAACCACCATGAGCGGTACATATCCATAAACCCGAGTTTTTCGGAGATCGTGTAAAGATGCGGGGCGAGAGATTCTCCGAAGAGTTTTGTGAGTATCCTGATATTTTTCGCCGGATCTCCCTGTTGTTCCAGTATAGTTCCGATTATTGATGTGAGAGCAATGAAGGCGAAGATAATTATTGCGAACTTTACGGATGCAAAAAAGCTCCAGACTTTATCGATAAGGTTCTTATTTTTTTCTTGTTCCAAGGAACCTGTTCCTTTCCGAAAATATATTTTAACATTGTTGTCCAAAATATTCCGGAGGAGGGATATGACTCAATTCCCGAATCAAAATAAACTACCTCATTTTTATATAAAAACCCTTATTTCACTCGTACTAGTCTCGCAGCATTCAGAGCTGAGATCTCCGCTTCGACTCCGATCTCATCGAGGTTACCCGTGATTTTGCTTCTGAAATTAAGCCATATCCCTTAATTTCTTAAAGGGGTAATCTTTATTTTAGACAGGTTTGGTATTTTAATATTTTTAAATAACAGAAAACAAGAAGCGGAAATTTGTGAATAATAGAGGTTAGGTATGGTCTCTACGAAGGATCTTTGGACGGTCCCTTTTTGCGTTGACAATGCAGAAGAACCCAAAAGGCTTCTCGAAAGGATTCCTTAATTGATGAGGCATGTTCGGCTCTATGTAAAGAACATCAAGAAACCCGACGGGGCATTTCTTTTTCCCGAGAATACAGATACCTCTCCCCCGTATTCCGATAACAACATGTTCATGCCTGTGTACCTCGAAACTTGTGTAACCACGGGGAGCAATTTCAAAATACCTGAGATGAAACTTTGTTGTTTCTCCTCTGTTGCCAATGACTGATTGCCGTATAACACGAGCCCAATCTTGTGCAACAGGTTTATACCTTTCAGTTTTTATTCCCTTCCATGTGAAATTGCCTTTGTATTTATGGATCCGGGTTTTGTTTTTTATGTGGGGCTCTTTTTTTGAACGTGTGCGGGAGGCCGGTTTTTCCCAGTCACATGATAGGGCAACTTTTTCCTTTTCAGACTTCTTATTATGTTTATTATTCATAATATGAATTAAATAATTTGATTAATTCATATACCCCGCCGTCTCTGCGGCGGGGAGGTTTATTTATAAAGCATAGAAATTTTAGTAATCCCCCGTCACCCCCTTTAGAAAAGGGGGACTGTTTACCCGAAAAATGCATTTATGGGAGGCAAGGTTGACTGAAAAGTCTTTTGTCCCGACAAAAGTCGCGATTGAAATCAAAAGACTTTGAAGGCACTGTGCCGCTGGTTCTACAATCAATTGCATTTTTTTGGTTAAATAACCCCCTCTTTAACAAAGAGGGTCAGGGGAGATTACTGAAAAGTTTGAATTCATTCAAATATTATAATACTTTTCAATGAATCTCTTGCCTCTGCTGTAACTCTGAACGCCTCTTCTGTTTTTTCTATCGGGAACCTGTGGGTAATAATCTTTTCAGCAGTCACGATTCCTTGTTTCAGGAGTTCGAGAGCGTCAGCCGTATCAGTCGGTCCACATGAATAACTCGTGATAATATTTATATCTTTAAAGTACAGTTCATTTGGATCAATAGTGAGAAGTTCGCCGGGTTTCACAGGAGTAAACATCACCAGTGAGCCGCCTTCACCTGTGAGCGTAAGACCTGTCTTGAGTGCATCAATACAGTTGGGGCACACGAGTACGATGTCTGCTGTTTTTCTCCCCGTAACTTTCTGTAATCCTATTGTAACATCAGTCTGTGAGACATCAATAACATGATCAAAACCGAGTTCAATAGCACGATTGAGCCTGAAAGGCACCCTGTCCGTTCCGATTATTGTTTCAGCTCCATATTTACGGGAAACGATTCCGTTGAGAATACCCATAAAACCGAGTCCTATGATAAGCGCCGTATCACCGTGTCTCATGCATGACCTTTTTAAGGCTTTTACTGCACAGGCAAGCGGTTCTGTCAGGGTTCCGTCTTCATAACTGAGCGTGTCGGGTAAATGAAGCGTGTCATGTTCAAGGTTTATCTCCGGTATGAGTATATATTCAGAGATGCCGCCGGGGAATATGTTTGTTTTTCTCCACGTATCGCATTGCACGTAGTCTCCTCTTTTGCAGTGCCTGCACGCAAAGCAGGGTGCATGGTGATGCACAAATACCCTGTCACCTTCCTTGAAAGAGGTAACATCTTTCCCTACAGCGACTATCTCTCCGCATAGTTCGTGTCCAAGGACGAGAGGAGCCTTTTTTTCAATGTACCACTGCATAACGTCACCCGAGCATATCCCCGAAGCCCTTGTCTTTAAAAGAGCATCCCGTGGCCCCGTCTCCGGAACAGGGATGTCTTCGATACGGATGTCATGGAAGCTGTAAAGTTTAGCGACCTTCATTCTGGACGCTCGCCGTTTTTGTCTTCGATCATGACTTCTGTTCCTTGTAAAGCACATCCAGAGGACTTTCAGGGGCATGTGTCATATCACGCAGGACATGGGTGTAGATCATTGTCGTCTCAACATTCTTATGCCCGAGCAACTCCTGAATCTCCCTGAGGTTAACGCCCTTCATCAAAAGATGCGTTGCAAAACTGTGCCTGAGCGTGTGAACTGAGGCATGCTTCGGTATGCCCGCCTTTCTCAGCGCGTCTCTGATCGCAAGTTGAATAGATTTATCGCTGATATGATGTCGTCCAACTTTACCACTTCTTGGATCTACAGACGGTTTTGATGAAGGGAAAACATATTGCCAGCGCCATTCTTTAGCAGCATTAGGATATTTCCGCTCAAGTGCATCAGGCAGATAAACAGCTCCATGTCCAGTGGCAATATCTTTATCGTGAAGCACTTTGACTGCTTTTAAATGCTCTTTTAAATGCTCCTTGACCGCTGCCGGAAGCATCGTAGAACGGTCTTTGTCACCTTTGCTGCTGCGGATAAAAATTGTGTTTGCATCAAAATCAATGTCCTGCACACGCAACCGTGCAAGCTCCATAAGACGAAGTCCGGCGCCGTAAAGCAGTTCTGCGATGAGGAGATTAGTCCCGTTCATATGACTTAGCAATTTTTTGACCTCTTCTATGGTAAGTACAACCGGAAGTTTCTGCCCCCGCTTTGCGCGTACCGTATTGCTGAGATCACCGATTTCTATACCAAGCACATTGCGAAAAAGAAATAGTATTGCATTGAACGCCTGATTCTGTGTGGATGAAGAAACTCTCCGTTTGAGCGCGAGATAGCTCAGAAAGTTTTTAAAGTCAACAGAAGACAAATCTTCAATCTTTTTGTTCTCTGACGCAAGGGCATAAGAAAAGAAACGTTCAGCCCATTGAAGGTATGTTCGCTCAGTGCTATAAGAATAATGCTTCAATCTTATTAAGCGCTGCATCTCCTTCAATATACCGGAAGTATCTGCAATCTTGAGAATGCCTCCCTCTTTTCCGCTGGTTTTACCGAGAAAATTGAAAAAATAGAGCACTATTGCGTTATTCGCCTGTCTCGGCTGCCAATCAAGAATTCGCTTGTCCGTTCGCAAGGTCTCAATAAACTCCTGCACAATTGTTTCATTATATTCAGTAGAAGTGTACTCATGTTTTCGTGCAAATCCTAAAAAACGGCTTACCCAGTAAGCAAGAAACGGCACGTTTTTTTCAGGAGCAAGCTTTTTTTCTATAAGGAACTTTTGAAACTC
>ENA-OSEO01002409-OSEO01002409.1-sediment-metagenome-genome-assembly--contig:-NODE-2409-length-26648-cov-8.052727_pt1 | contig 26648 bp, 27 predicted proteins | sample MGYA00237883_ERZ534232 | MGnify/ENA metagenome assembly ERZ534232
ATCTGTTTGGCCCATTTTGTCAAATGCCGGATATAAAAAAAGTGAGGAAGTGTGATTTTCAACTTCTCACTTTTTCATTTTTTGAGAAACAAAATGGTATTTAACCCGAATCCCTTATAAGCCGGCCGCACAACATATGCAAGAAAAACGTAACTGTTTAGGTCTTTGAAACGAATCAATGTTCAAGGAGCTTCAGATCTGAAGCCACCAATTTTCAAAAAGCTAAACTCTTACAGAAACACGAATTCCGGCTATTTGACTTTAATCTTAACCTGTTTTCTCTTGACCTTCTCTACCTTGGGGAGTGTTATGGAACCATATCCATAGTATTCCTCCTTTAGTGAATATCATTTGTTTGCGTTCATCAAGTAACGTGCAGCCTTTACCCGTTCAATTAATGTACATGAGAGGAGAACAGGTTCTTCTATCCCAAGCCTGGAAAATGGTCCTAGAAATCATACTCATATGTTTCGTCCCGGGCCGGTCTGATATCTTTCATCATTACCACCACATCAAGGGGGTTGTTTTCCCGATCCTTAACCAGGTTCGGAATCGTTGCAGCACGATAAAATCCCGCCTTCGTAAAAGCGTTTACCGCAGCAAGGTTAACGTCCGGAATCTCGACAATGAGTTTTTCAAGATCGAGCTTGAAGGCGATATCCGCAATCTCTTTGATCATTAGCTGCCCCAAGCCGACCTTTCGGTAATCGTTGTGTACGAATAGTCGTACGGTCCCCAAATGCCATTTCCAACCGAATCGACGACGATTTAAAGTGGCATCGGCAATAATGGTGCCATTTTTGAACGCCAAAATGGGCAATGTTTTGTTATAATCAAGATTTTTTGCCCATTTTTCAACAATGAGTCTGCTGGCGATATCATCACGCAAATATCGTGCGTCTTCTTTGGGAACCGATTTGAAAAACGCATACAACGCATCCTGGTCTTCCGCCTTCATCGGCCGCAGAAGAATCTTAGTTCCATCATTTAGTTTTGCCTCTTTTTTATATGTGTTTATATCGAACATCGAAACCACCTCCTTTTCAACCCTTTAGGTATCGTGAAATGGTTCTCTCCTCTCATGTAATTTTTTTTTGAGTGATATAAAACTGAAATTTTCGAGAAAATACTTCAGCTTCATGATTGCAGCAGGTTTCAGTCCTTCGAACTGCACCCGATTCAACCGCATTTTGAAAGAATTGTTCGCGAAATCGTCATCCACCTCAAAATCGGCAACGTTTTTAAATGTCAGGTTTTCAAGGTAAAAACCGGAATCAGCCACCAATATGTCCAGCACCAGAGATGGGTGGTATCGCTCTTCACAGGGAATATAATGAAATGAAAGCCCACCCATACTTATGGTGTCGATTCTGCCGAACCTGACCGGTTCCGACCGGTATACGGCACATGCGATCTCTGCCATACTTTTTTTTACGACACGGATATGCCTGGCGGCAGCGGGCCTGATCAACACAAATGCGTCCTTATTGACCTGATATCGTTTGTGTGCCCTCTGCTCAACGTTTCTCACCGTTTTTTTATCGCTCAATTCCGGCAACAGTGGTCGGCTCACGCTCGCAAGATCATGATCGAATCCGGCTGATTCGTCGGCATAATTCATACGGTCGGGTTGAATATCCTCAACAAAATAAGTCTCGTCCATTTTACCCCCAATCACCTGAAGTTTCTCTATGTTGAGTTGATTAACAAATCATTTTTTATCGACTTTACGGGATTTGTCCATAGGTAAGACCTTCATTTTTTCTGGGGAAATCTCCTATATGGGAATTTTCCCTATTAAAAAGGCCGGACACAATCTTTATCAAAGATACGTGTTAAGACCATGTAATCAATTTGGGGAGAAATTTAAAATAGTCGTCACCTGCGGGCGTGGCCCTGACCGTAAACCCATACCGGCCGGACAGTTGACAAGGAATTTGACATCCATAACGATAATTGCCGTTGCCGAAGTGTTCAACGATGGTCATGGGGATCGTACTGATACCTTCTAGCGCATCCACGGCTTTCATGTGCCCATTGTAAAGCTCCACACTGACTTCTTCGGGATCGAGTTTTCCCAGATCAACGTCTACCGTTACTTCGAAGGTATCACCGACGCGAAACGGCCCCTTACGGGTCTGGACCGGCAGCCCGATGCGAATGTCTTTCCACAGGTTCTGCAATCGCTTTTGTTGGAACGCAAGGTCGCGAGCTTCCAGACCGTTTTTACTTAACAACGCTTTCAACCTGTGAACGATAGGATTATAAAATCGTTGTTCGTATTCTCCAACCATTCGCAAGCTGCAGTAATCCTTCATGGCCATTTTCATAGAGGCTTTCATCATTCGAATCCAGCGCTTGGGAAGTTCTCCTTCGTTCTCTTCGTAAAAGCATGGAATTACAGAATTTTCCAACACATTGTACAAGGCCTGGCTTTCGATGGTATCCTGGTATTCGGTATCAACATATTCTTCACCGCTTCCGATCCGCCATCCCCGTTCTTCGGAATAGCCTTCACACCACCATCCATCAAAAATACTGACATTGAGAACACCATTGACGGCGGCTTTCATGCCGGATGTACCACAGGCTTCTAACGGTCTTCGGGGAGTGCTAAGCCAGACATCGGCGCCCTGAACCAGAGATCGTGCCACCGCCATATCGTAACCCTCTATGTATACTGCGTGCTGACGAATTTCCGGCCGCTGGACAAATTCGATGAGACGTTTGATGATTGCCTTTCCTTCCTTGTCCTGCGGGTGCGCTTTCCCGGCGAAAATAATCTGCACCGGACGGGCTTCGTTGTTGAGAATCGCCGCCAGCCGTCCAGGATCCTGAAGCAGCAGATGCGCCCGTTTGTAAGCGGCAAACCTTCGGGCAAAGGCTATGGTTAACACTTCGGGGTTCAATGTGGCTTCGATCTTGTCGATGACGCTTTTGGGCGCATTGCGTCTTTCGTACTGTTTTTTTAACAATCCTCGGCAGGTGCGGATCAGCCGGGAACGGCTCATCTCATGGGCCCGCCAGAGCTCGTCGTCGTAAATCTCGTCGATACGGTCAATGTTCTCCGGCCGGCGTGAACTCATGTACCATTCCGGCCCCAGATACCGTTCAAACAACGGCCAGACTTCCTGGGAGATAAACGTCGAAACATGAATACCGTTGGTGACATGGGAAATCGGAATTTCGTCTTCCGGCCGGTCCGGCCAAAGATGGGCCCACATCCGTCTGGTGGTACTCCCGTGAAGGCGGCTGACGCCGTTACGATATTGAGACATTCGCATGCCCAAAATGCACATGGAAAACGGCTCGTTTTTATTGAAACCATCAGTTTGTCCCCAGGACAAAATTTCTTCTTCACCGGCCCCCAAACGATCTTTCAATGGCCGAATCCAAGGTTTAACCAAATCGACGGAGAAAAAATCATGGCCGGCAGCAACCGGGGTGTGGGTGGTGAACACCGTGCAACGGGGAATAATCTGTAAAGCGGTCTCCAAATCAATGCGGTAACGCTCCATGAACAGTGCAACACGTTCCATAGCAGAAAAAGCCGAATGTCCTTCATTCATATGACAAACGGAAGGGAAGAGGTTCATGGCCGCCAATGCCCGCATACCGCCGATGCCGAGAAGCACTTCCTGGGCCAGCCGGATTTTGGAATCAGCCACATAAAGGCGAGCCGTAATTTCCCGAGCTTCCGCTGTATTTTCAGGCAGGTTCGTATCCAGCAAAAACAGCGGCGTACGGCCCAACCAAATCCTCCAGACAAACGCGTGAATCTCACCGTCGGGCCCGGTAATTGAAATGGTGATTTCATTTCCCTGTGGATCCCGGGCACGCTCCAGCGGGAGATAACAAAATTCTATTTCAGGATATTCTTCCTGCTGTATCCCCTCTTGATCGAGATATTGTAGAAAATAGCCTTTGCGATACAGCAACCCGACGCCGACAAGAGGCAAGGCCATGTTGGATGCGGCTTTCAAATGATCTCCGGCAAGGACACCCAGTCCACCGGCGAAAATGGGAATATTTTCATTAACACCGAATTCCATTGAAAAATAGGCCACAGGCCCCATTTTCTTGTAAATAGAGTCAGACGGTTCCACATTTTCGGCAACCCGTTTTGTATAACGATCTTTGACTCGCTGCAAATGCGCTAAAAAACTGTCATCTTCGGCAAGTTCCTCCAAACGCTCCTGACTGACATGGGACAAAAGATAAATCGGATTCCCTTTGGATTCTATCCAAACCTGCGGTTCAATGCGCCGAAACAGCGTTATTGCATCCTGTTTCCAGCACCACCAGAGATTTCGGGACAGCACTTCCAAAAAGGCAAGTGACTTCGGTATAAAGGGATAGATTTGGTATGTGAGAATTCGTTTCACGGATGTTTTCCTTTCTTTTGTTTTAAATCAAATTCAAATACACAGATCCGTTTCTTTGGAAATCGCAATTACGTTAGACTATTTTTGACCTTGCCAGGTCTCTCATATTCGTAAACAAACCAGTAAATTGTGCCGACAAAGAAACTTCCGCCCACAATGTTTCCCAGCGTCACCGGAACAAGATTGATAATGAAAAATTGCGCCCATGTTACGTCGGCGCCATAAAAAATTCCCAGCGGTATAAAGAACATATTGGCAACAGAGTGCTCAAAGCCCAGAGTCACGAATGCCATAATGGGAAACCAGATACCTAAAATTTTACCCGCAGCGTCTTCCGACGCCACGGCCAGCCAAATAGCAAGGCACACCAGCCAGTTGCATCCGATGCCCTTTAGGAACAACACCCAAAAGTTTTGGCTGACCTTAACCTCGGAAATACCCATTGTAAAACTCAGCCAGGGATTACTTCCCAGCAAATTTGTCTGGTATGCCAGGAAAAAGGCCACGAAAAGAGATCCGATGAGGTTCCCTGTATACGAAAGGAACATGTTTCTGACCCATGAGAGAAATCTGATTCTGCCGGAAAGCACCCCCGGTACACTGATGGCCGTATTACCGGTAAACAGTTCCGACCCGGCAATGACAACCAGCATCAGGCCCACCGGAAACGTACCCCCAAACACAAACTTCTGGAGACCGGGATTGGCCGTTTTAATCCCCGGCAGACCCCCGCCAACCATAACGGCCAAAAATCCACCAAAGGCGATAAAGGCGCCTGCCAGAAATCCCATGACCAGGGTTTTATCAAAACTCATTTTTGCCTTGTTCATTCCTGCCGTGTTGACGGCCTGAATGATGTCCTTGGGCAATTTTGTGACCATGTGGATTGTCCCTTATTAATTCTGAAAAAAAGCTATTTTCTCAATCTGTAAAAGGATAGCATCGCAAAAGATATGCCAAGAGATGTTTTAAATCTGGCTCGAAATAACCTCTTGATACGTCATACCATTTTATATTATTATATGCACTTTTCCCTGGGGAAAAGACGGGATTGGTGTCGAAATTTTTTGCAGGGTGTAAAAGGGGTTAGAAGTCGGCGGCATGTTTAACCGGATTTTTTCTTTTGTTCCTCATACCAGCGGGTAAAAAGACGATCAAAATATTTCTCATCCTGGATCATTTCTCTGGTAATTTTATAAGGCCCTCTAACACCCATATAATTCAATGCGGATGCACCGGAAAGAAATTTTTTCAGGGTTTCGGATATCTGAGTATTGGTCTGTTGGGCATAATCTTCAAAATAGTTCTGAAGATCTTCGTCCAAGATAAGCTCGATCCCGTATTCTTTTTTGAAATTTTCAACAAAATCGACAAATGGTGATTTTTCCAGCATTTTCAAAAGATAATCTTTGGGTTTTTCACACAGCTCCCGATTCACTTTTAATGTTGAAAAATTGGAGCCTGGGAGTTCAAACTGAAAATCCGTCAAGATGTTTTCCCATACACTGACAAGGGCACGGGCGCCCGTCCTTCGGTTTTCCGAGATTTCCGCAACATATTCAACGGCATTCGACGTAAATTCCAGATCGATATCGAACAGATTAAATTCCATTTTGTATTGATTGAGGATCGAGTCTTTGGTGTCCTGCATGATGCGAATCAAATCGTTTTTGGACAAAAGATTGACAAACGTTCTTATGGGGGATCTGCCGATGAGTTCGGGGAGAAGCCCAAAATTAATAAAATCATCGGATTCCGCTTCCTTATAAAAGTTTTTCAACTGGTTTTTTTCGTTCTTTTTCTCGTCAGATGCGAATCCTTTGATCTCGACACTGCCATCCTCCCGTACCCGGCCTTTATGCTGCAAACGTTTTTTTACAATGGACTCCAAATTGTCACCCGGCCTCTCAAAAGAACCCCCTAATATAAATAAGATGTTCTCGGTGCTGATCATGCTGTCCTGTTTGCCGGTTTTTTCTCCTTTCTGTCGATCGATGACCTCCTGAATTTGCGAGGCTGCGGAATACGGATTATGGACCGGAACGAGTTTTCTCTCAATCAGTTTTAAAACCGATCTTTGAAATCCTTCTCTGGAAATATCATGTCCGGCCAATGAACGGTCTTTGGCTTTTTTATCAATTTCATCAATACAGATCAGGCCGCCATACCTGCTGATGAATCGTGCCTGTTCTTCCCGATTTTGTCCCGGCGCCAAATCAATCAATTCGCGCACCATATCATCGGCACTTTTGCCGACATAGCCAGCTTCCGTATAATCCGTGGCATCAATGATGAGTGTCGGAACCTGCAAAAGATCTCCCAGAACCTCCACACAATAGGTTTTGCCGCTGCCCGACGGACCTGCAGTGAGCGTATTTTTCTTTCGGAATCGTTTTACCGTTTGATCTTCCGGATGCTCCCGGAGATGTTTGATCATGGCAAAATGATAGGCTGCTGCAATGGCCAATCGTTTCTTATATTCCTCCTGACCAATGACATACTTGTCCAAATGCTTTTTTATTTCTTTGGGCGTATATATTTTAGGTTCGACATACCCGGGCGTCTTCTTTTGAGAATAAAATCGATCCTCCAGAAAAGATTTAAACGCCTCTTCAGCCCTTTCTTGCCCGTCAAGATATGCCTTGGCGGCTTCTTCCTCGGTGCAATTATAGTTCGCCATGATTTGATGTATGGCTTCTTTTGGAATCGATATTTTCATATCATCTTTGCATATCCTTACGCAAACTTAACAATGGAACCGGGCAGTGACGGAACATTTTTTCCGCGGTCGTGCCGAAAAGAATGCCCGCAAGATTGCCGCGGCCCTTTCTCCCCATAACCACAAGATCAACACCCCTATCCTTAACCGCCTGTATCAGTTCACGAAACGGGACCCCTATCTTGATCTTGACATCCACCGAAAGGTGTTCGGCAGATATCTCTTTGATCATTTTCTCGATGCTTTCCGATCGATCCCTTATCGCATCTTTAATAAATTTGTCCGCAGAAAAACTGGCGCTTTCCATTTCCGCCCGCAGAAGTGCATCCACATCTCTTTGGTTGATGACATTGACGACCATCAGAACGCTTTCCAACTCATCGGCCAATTCAGCAGCATATTCCAAAGCTTCCTTCGCGAAGTCGGAAAAGTCATAGGCAACCATGATTGTTCGAATTCTTGTCATTTTTTCACCCCATGCTTTCGTCAATTCTGACCGGGTTTTCTCAGATGGTTCCAGTTATGACAGTACCAGACCCCGGGAAAAAGAAACGCCGGCATCAACCCTCGGAGAAACTGATTACATTGTTATAAGTTCCGAAGCGGTTGAGACGTCGCCGGTGGTTTCGGGGATCTTCTTTCCACTGTCCGTCGACTATAAATTTGTATTCATGGTATCCGGGAGAAAGCACCACCCGTTTATTCCATATCCCGTTTTCATCCTTTCGCATGGGGTGTTTTTCCGGACTCCAGCCGTTGAAATCTCCTGCCAAAAAAACCGCCTTGGCCTCAGCCGCTTCCAATGAAAACGTCCAGCTTCTCCGTTTGATTTTCTCTTTGGAGTTCACTTTAGCCATGTACACCTCCTTTTTCATTTTCCCCTTTTTTGCCTGACTGGACTAAACAGCCTGTACATCCTCCCTTCCACAGGCAGCAGAACTGCGGAAGTGGTCTTCCTCTATTTGGAATCCTTTATTCCAAGCTTCAAAAAATTAAAGCAAACGATATGCCAAGAATGAAATATCGGAATAGTATAAAATAACATCTTGATATATCGTTCTTTATTAAAAAAGTACACGGACTGTTTATTCGGATGACAAGAAAGTTTGTGTCGAACTTTTTTACAAAATGTAAAAGGAATTAAAATTAATTCGAAACTTTTGGGATTGGCTTCAGCTCATTTCGCGCTAAAAAAACGAGTTGAGCCACCCCTATCCTTTTATGACGTTATTTTTTTCTGTACAAAAATATGCACTCACTTGACCGTATAAGGATTAATAACCAACACAGGAATAGGTGATTTCTTCACCACTTTTTCAGCCACACTCCCAAATATCGTGTGGTCCAATCCTTTACGACCGTGTGTCCCCATAATCAGAAGGTCTATATCTTCGGATTCAATGACTTTTAAAATTTCTTCGATGGTATCGCCGGAAACGACCTTTTTCTGAAAATTAGGACAGCTTTGCAATTGATTTTCACAAATTTCGTCCATAGCCTTTTTAGCAGCTTCAATGGCTTCATTTTGGAATTTATCCATGGACGAATGGGGAACATAAAGCTTACCCCATTTATTAAGGTCCTGCACCACATGCAGCAGGTAAATTGTACTGTTGTATTTCTCGGAAATCGACAGCACATACGGCAGGATTTTTGACGAATTTGCCGTCAAATCCAATGGAAAAAGAATCTTTTTTATATCTATCATGGCATTAACCTCCCTTATCTTATACAGTAACCCATTATTCCATCATTCCATCATTCCAATTGTGAGCGAAGCGATCTAACTTGACATCTCTATTATTCATATACGGAACCTTTTATTGCTACAAGCGTGGATCAATATGACCCGGGCCGCCGCACTCCGGAGTGTAGCAGGTAACATCAACAAAATCACACTTTTCGCCACATTCAGGACAAACGTTCGGCGGTTTTCCGGCCGTAATGAGAAATCCACACTTTGAACATTTCCAGTAGGTCAAACCGCATTGAGGACAGATATCCCCCACAAACCTCCCTTCGGCCGTGTAGCCGCAAAGTGCGCATGCATATTTTTCTGGTTTATTTCCCATTTCATTTCCCCTTGTTTTCTTAATTTGTACTTTCCAATGTTGATGAACTCGCAAAAAGTCTTTTGTGAGCTCTTTCCATCGTAACAACCGTACTCATTCCCGGGTCATGGCAACGCCGCATTTGGAGCAGCGCCGATCATAGCAGGGAATTCCCAATTGATGAGGTACTTTTTCACCACAGTTCGGGCAAACACAAGATCCACCGGGCCCGGCACCAAAACCACCACCTCGACCGCGGCTCCCTCTGCGCGAACCCATCCCCTTTCCAGTTCCCGGTCCCTTTCCGCTTGGGCCTGTTCCATCGCCTCTTGGCATTTTACCCACCTCCTTTAAATTTCAGATCCTTGTTTTTGACTCTTTGTTAATGATTCATGCAATTGAACCTCAAGCAATAAAATCCAGATTAAGATATTGATGAATCATATGGTATTTCTTTTCCTAAACCTTTCTTTAGCATAAAATATGCCATAAATTCACAACTCCAATTTAAATTAATTTTTCAATATGTTGCAATAATTCCTTATTTCAATTAATGCTGTAACACGGCAAAATTTAGAAAAATCTCGAAATCTCATTTAGAAAAATCTCTAATTCTAATTTCCATGGCACACTTTATGCTGATTAACCGTTGATGGATTCGTAAAAAACGGTAACTGTTTAAATCTTTGAAACAAATCTGTTTTCAGGAAGCTCCAGGTGTGCTTCATTTTCAAAAAGCTAAATTCTTACAAAAAACGTTATTTTGCTTTTTACGATACTGTTCAGTTCCTCTTCCTAAAGGACGTTATTTTCCGGGAGCAAGCCGGTCAACAATTGACAACCTCATCAAGTATGGTTTAAGGAAACATCTTTGAAGCAACTATATTACTCCCAATCTTATACAGAAACAGGACAAAATGACTGAAATCCTATCTCAAAAGGTTCTCCAACAAATGGCTTCCCGATGGCTTGCCCCATCCCAGAGCCACCATCCCTTAAGAATTCATACGGACACCACGGATTTTTTTAAAATAGAATATAACGATGTCGTCGTTTTAAACAGGAAACCTTAAATATTTAATCCAAAAAAACTTTAGATTAAGGAGGTCAATGCATGATTGATATGAACAAAATTTATAACAAGAATATCCTGATCGCCGTGGACGAGTCAGAAAACGCTCGACGTGCAGTTTCCTATGTCGGCCAGCTTTTGAGCGGCGTAAAAGGCTTTAAGGTCTTGATCCTGCATGTTATCAGTCAACCGGAAGAAGATTACTTTCCCACATCTGCTGAAAAAGAGAAGTGGCTTAGGAAGTATAAGCAGAAAGTCGATGTCATGTTGGAAAACTACCGCCAAATGTTGATACGCGAAGACTTTGACCCGGGTGATGTATCGGTACGTTCAACCCTTCGTTACTGTCCCTCCATGGCGGAGTGTATTTTAACAGAACGGGACGAGACGAAATACAGCACCATTGTGGTCGGCAGGCAGGGCATTTCACGGAGTGAAGAATTCCTCTTTGGCAGTGTTTCCAGCAAAATTGTCACTCATGCGCGCAACTGCACGATCTGGGTGGTGGAATGATTATAAAAGCCGGCTGACATTTTTGAGAGTTGGGTCAACTTATGAGTTTACCGTCGTTTTTTAGTGACATGACTGCGTGTTCAAGGAAACAAGGTAAGGGAATTTTCTCGAAGGATGACGGTATGCATGTCACCTTTTCAGAAAGAATAAAAGAGTGGAATACGCGACACGAGTCCGTTCTCCGGGTCATTTTGTTAATTCTTTTCCTCTATCTGTTTATTTTAAGCCTGGAATTGATGAGCGCTTCCCTGAAGATGTTCGGAAAGGAATTCGCCAGGTCGCTCATTTATACTACGACAAATCCCGTTGCCGGTCTTTTTATCGGGATATTGGCAACTTCCATAATACAGTCCTCTTCATCAACCACCTCTATTGTGGTTGGAATGGTAGCAAGCGGTGCTTTTGAAATTTCATCCGCTATTCCAATTATTATGGGCGCCAATATCGGCACATCGGTTACAAACATACTGGTTTCCATGCTACATATTAATCGCAGTAATGAATTCAATCGAGCATTTTCCGCAGCTATCGTTCACGACGTTTTTAATGTCCTTGCAGTTTTGGTCTTATTTCCGATTCAAATTGCTACAAATTTTCTAAAAATAAGTGCCACTTTCATGGGAGAGGTTTTTCAAAATACCGGCGCCCTGACTTTTCTTAGTCCTGTAAAAATGTTGACGAATCCGATCGTTGACTTTCTGAAAGAACATCTTGGAAGTTATCCCCTCATTATCTTTATATTATCACTGTTGTTGCTCCTTTTCTCGTTGAAACTGATGGTTGATTCGTTGAGGGTTCTGGTTGTAAAGAACGCTGAAGTTTGGTTCGACAGATTTCTATTCAAAACGGCTTTCCATGCCTTTCTCGCTGGTTTACTGTTAACAGTGATGGTGCAAAGCAGTTCAATAACCACATCTTTGGTTGTACCGATGGCTGGTGCGGGCGTCCTAACGCTGAGGCAAGTCTTCCCATATGTGTTGGGTAGCAATATCGGAACGACAATAACTGCTATTCTGGCTGCCCTCATCACCGGAAATCTGGCTGCAATCACCGTGGCCTTTTCTCATTTACTTTTTAATATATCTGGTATTATTATTTGGTGGCCTCTAAAATGTGTTCCCATTTTTGTGGCCCGCTCATTTTCCCGGTATTCGATGAGAAGTAAGATTATTCCGTTTGCATATATAATAATTATGTTTTTTATCGTTCCGATGTTGGGTATTTACTTTTTTAGATAAGGAAGCTGGACGATGTTCAAAGAATGGTTGCATCTTTTCCAAAAAGATTCCCTGATGGATCGGGCTTACCGCCGCTCCTCTATGATGTTAGATATCACTCTATCTATGTTTTTGAAAGCGAAGACTTCTCTCAGATACACAGACAATGATCAGGTAGACATTAATATTTATGACAGAGATGCCGAAGTAAACCGTTACCAGCGCGAAGTGAGACGGAATGTCTTTAAACATCTAATATTGCGCGGAGTGGGAAGGCTGTCTTCAGGCTTGGTACTGGCAAGCATCATCATCGATATTGAAAGAATCGGGGATTATACAAAGAATATGATAGAACTGGCCATGAATCACCCACATAGATTACATGGGAGAAAATTTGAGACAGATCTTCAACGAGTGGAAACTGCAGTGGAGGACAATTTCATTCGTACGAAAAGCTGTTTTGAATCCGCAGATGAAAAGACTGCCCTCCAACTGTTGAAAGAATACGTATGGGTGAGTCGTGTTTGCGATGATTGTCTTTTCCGGCTGATAAAAGAAGATAATAAGAATATTTCCAGTAGCGATGCCGTTTCTCTGGCTTTGTATTTCCGCTGGCTTAAACGGATTAATTCCCACCTGAGGAATATTTTATCCAGCGTTGTCAATCCCTTTGACAGAATTGGTTTCGAACCAAAGAACGATTGAGCAATAGAGCTTGTTTCTTACCTGCCTTGCTGAATGATTCCCTATTGGGGTAACTTGTGATGGATTTTAATTTCCTCTTTGCATGTGTTCAGGGGGCAGTCATTTCCCCTTCACTTCGGTGTCTCCGTCACTGGTATTTTCAGTGAGTTAGCAGTGTGGGAGACCGCGGCTCCCGCATGCTTTTCGCGGGAGAACGCGGAGGGGGAAGGAGTGCCACCACTGCTAACTCACTGAAAATACTTAGCGACTCCGTCAATATCGTTACGGGAAAACAACCACCCTCTGAATAGTTACCCCTCTTTTTACTTGTCTTTTTCTAAGGGCTCTTTTTCCCGACACTCCTCACACAAAGACCCATATTCAGGCTTGGTATGACTGATGATGACGTCCTTTTCTTTCGGATAATCCGAACATCCTTTATTCCAATGCCACCTATCGCTGTTTTGTCTTCTACGAAATTCTGTCATGATTATCCTCCTTTCATAAGTAGACGAAAAAATTTCGGTTTGCCCTGATCAACATGGGAAGAGAATCTTTAAAAAATATCGAGCCATTATGTTTCTCTTTTCTAATTTTTTTTGCATAAAGTATGCCACTACATTATGGCCCAAATAACTGCCAAAAACTCAGACGGTTAACCTTTTTCACAGTAGAAGACAATTTTGCCATACAGCCAATTTTAGAAAAACTTCGAAATCTTTTTCTCATTTATCTTCACAATCTCATCCACCATTTTGTTGAATTCCCGGGTAATTAAGAGTTCATCATTATCCAAAAAACTTATATCTCCCGCGTCACCTTCCTTTACCAGTTCGGGCTCAAACGGTAGGGTTGCCAGGAGTCTCAAGTTCTCCTTTTTTGCAGTCACAATCCCGCCTTGAGTTTTAAACAGATCGATGATTTTTCCGCAATAAGGGCACTTTAGTCCACTCATGTTCTCTACTATGCCCAGAATCTCCATGTGTACCTGACGGCAAAAGTTAATGGCTTTCCTGACATCGGCTAATGAGATCTCCTGGGGCGTGGTTACAATCAGGGCCTTGGCATCCGGAATAGTCTGGGCAACGGTCAGCGGCTCATCACCGGTGCCGGGGGGTGAATCAATCACCAAATAATCAAGATCTCCCCACTCCATATCAGCGATAAACTGTCTGATCACGCCGGTCTTAAGGGGTCCCCGCCAGATCATTGCTGTATCTTTGTTTTCTCCTGCAAGGGTTTCAATTGAAATCACTTCCATATTCGGAAGATAATTAACAGGAGCTGCTTTCCCTTTATGAACCCCCGGATGAATACTTCCTTTCAGGCCCAGCATTCGAGGGATGCTGGGTCCATGAAGATCAACGTCCATAAGACCAACCCGGTAACCCCTCTTTGCCAGGGTCACGGATAGATAGGCCGCCACACTGCTTTTCCCGACACCCCCTTTACCGCTCATTACAATGATTTTGTTTGTAATGTGATCAAGTCTTTCCTTGATTTCAAGCTCTTGTAGCTTCCTCTTCTTTTTACTGGCCTCATCACTGATGTTTTTCTTTTTAATCACCACGAGATTTACTCCCTATTTTCAATTTTCTTGTTTATTCTTGTTTAAATCCCTGATTCCGGATTTAAAGGTTGAGGTGTTAATCGATTAATGGTTTCTCGATTAAGCATGTTGTTCGCTTTTATTAAATATTTCATAAAGCATAAAATGTGCCATCCAGTTATGGAAATTATAGATGCAATAAATTTAAAGACTTAATTTTGATGCAGCGAATTAATGACTTCATTGTAGAATAAAAAAATAGGAAAATATCGAAATCTCTTTTCGCAAAATTTCAAAATCAAAAAGGCAATCACAAATATCATAAATGGGAATAGAAAATTGGGGAGCAACACGCGGAGTGCCAAGAGTTCCGAAAATCAGGCGGTTTCATGACGACTGAACAACGCCCCATATCGCCGGTGGTGAGAGTTTGAAAGAAGAAGCCATGGGATCGGCCCTATGCCTTGGACAAAATAATAATCACAGCCACCAAAATACCGGCACCCAGAGCGAAAAGGCTGTATCTCTTTTTCTCCGTTTCAGCCTGAGGTAGAAGGTGGGTGGCCCCAACGTAAACAAGGGCTCCTGCAGAAAATGCCAGTAGGGCACCCAGGAAAGGTTTGTTAATTTTGCTGATCAAGGGGTAGGACACGAGCATGCCCATGGGCGTGGTCAGGGCAGCAGCCAATAAGGCAAAGAGCAGCGATGTCCTCTCCCGGAACCCGCCCCGTTTCAGCAGCAGGTACGTTATGATCCCCTCGGGAAATTCGTGAAGAACCATACCGGTGGCTGCCAGTATCCCGGTAAAGATACTGACAGTAAAGGTAATGGAATAGATGAACCCGTCAATAAATGAGTGGAACCCGATTCCAAGCATGGGTACAAGGCCGAGGCCGTATTTCGCATCCGATCTTTTATCGCACACAAAAACATTGATGAACCGATTAAATAAGTGCAGGCCGAGGTACCCGGCCAACAGATAGAATGGCGCATTTGAATTCATGGAAAATGCCTTCGGGATGATATGCAAAAATGACACTGATATCAGGACGGCGGCGGCAAAACAGATGAAGTAGATGGTATTCTTGCGGCCCCATTGCTCGAAACGGCGTATGACATAAATGCCTGCCGAGGTCACTAATGCAGCCATAGAGCTGGCTCCCAAAGCGGTCCAGAACGTGTTTTCCATCGTATCCTCATATATAAATGCCATGCAGGCCATCCGAGGTGTATCGCTTAGTGCTATTCCTAAGCGGGGGTTACCATCACAGCACATGGCGCGTGGCCAACGACTTTCTCAGCAACGCTGCCTATTAAAAGTTTATCAAGCCCGGTCCTCCCATGGGTTCCCATCACGATGAGGTCAATATTTTTTTCCTTTGCTTCTTGAATGATAAACTCATGGGGCTGTCCGCCTATATGCAGAATCGTTTCACATGGTATATTTTCTTTTGTGGCTTTAGCCTTGACTCCATCAAGGAATTCCCTTGTCCCCATTATCACCTTTCCCTCATGGGCAAATACAATCTCCTTCACCTCGGGATACAGGTCAACGACGCTAACTACAAAAAGGGTACTTTTGCATATCTTTGCGATGCTTATCGCCTGATCAAAAGCCTTCTCGCTATATTTTGATCTATCCATCGCGACAAGTATTCTCTTACATTTAGTCAAAGGGCATCCCGGATTTGCCTGTTCCATTTTAATTCCCTCCCTTAAAGACTTCAAATTGTTAATTCACTCATTCATAATCCTGTGGGAATCGGAGAATGAAATCAAAACATTGGAACGACTTGAAACTCATGTTAGAATAACTGGATTTCCCTATGATAAGAACATCTTTATGAGCAAGAATGTTTCAAAAATAATTAATATTATTAACAGCATAAAACGTGCCATCAACATAAATTTTTAATAATCGTTATAATTTCAAATAGTTCGAATTAACAAAGCTTCTAAGCTCCTCTAAGACGCAACCAGATTTAGAAATTTTGCGAAAAGGAGTTCTAAATATTTCGAAAATTTTATGTACTTGGGGATCATTTACAAGCGCCGGGAAAGATAACTAAATGAATTCATGATCTTTTCTCCCTTCGAAGGTTGTGGCATGTTTTTTGCGATAGAAATGACAAAAGCCTGATACTCCTCAGCAGAAAGGTTTTCATCAATCTCACAACACTTAAACTACGGAGTAATTCCGTTGAACAGATTCTTTTGGTGGAGGTAGAAGGCAATGGAAGTAGACAAAAAACTATTGTTCGGCATAGATGACTCTGATTTTTCCCGGCAGGCCTTGGTCGAGGTAGGAAATCTGCAAAAAAACAATTCAAATCTCAAGATTACAATATTTCATGGTGGTAGCGACGCTAACTTCTCCTTCATGACGAAAATGCTTAAGCCGGGTCCCGATGAATTGGAAAAGCATCGGCGGCTTTGGAGCCTGGAAGAAAAGAACGTCTTGAAAAAAGCCATAGAGGCTTTAACCGAATCCGGATTTGATTCAAAGAGAGTTACAACCTTCTTAGAGCAAGGCTGCAAGGACCCTTCTGAATCTATGATGAAGCTGGCAGTTTCTGAAGGCTTTGAAACGGTTGCAGTTGCTCGATGGGGAGCAACCACATTGTCGCGTCAGTGCATGGGGTCCGTCACATACCGGCTGGCCAACATGGAGGATATCTCGGCCGTTTGGATAATGGATCCCCGTATCCGTTCCCATGACGTGCTGGTAACGCTGGTCGGAGCACAGGTCAGTCACAGGGTTATGGAGTACACATTGAGATATTTTGCGCATCTCAAAGAGAGCCGGTTTACGTTTTTTCACGTGATTCCAGCCCCGCCCGCTCAAATTTGGGATTATGGGTGTATTAGAGACAAAGACAGTTTTGAAGAGCAGCAGGATAAAATAAGGCGGTGGATGGAGGAGAAGACGGACATGGTTACACAGATCGCGGATGAAGGCAGACAAAGGCTTATTAAGGCAGGAATTCCAGAGCAAAACATCACCGTCAAACTTAAACATCAGGAACAGGGCATTGCCAGGGATATCCTTAAAGAACTTGAAACAGGCAATTACGGCATTATCTTGATTGGCCGTAAGGGTTCAAAAAAAATCAAGGAATTCCAGCTTGGAAGTAAAGCCAGCAAACTGCTTCATGCCGCACACACACTGATAACCTGTATTGTCAAATGATACATATTAAACGGTTTTTAAGATTTCCGCGGCCGGATTTCCAATTGTGGCAACCGCCGGACTGCTTTAACCTGCGCAAACTGTTTATTTTTAATGGTAGATTTTTAGAGCATCTTCTACGCTTTTTCCTTCCACGGTAATGGCATAAATGGCATTGCACATCCCGATTGCTTCTTCAATGGGCTTTTGATGAATGTTTCTGCCGGTAGCATTTCCTGAGGCACCGCTGACAAATATTTGATCATGTAGACGTTGCAAAAACCCTTTTACATCGATACTTGACCCGCCGGCACAGACGACTTTTGTGTGGCCGGCTGCCCGTATGGCCTCTTTGAATATCTCTTTTGATTCAATACCTTCTTTTTTGGGATAATTCACCTTAACAAAATCACTGCCGAGACATGCAGCCACACCGGTAGCACCAGCAATCAAATGAGGATCTTTCTCATCCACCACCGTCTTGCCACGGGGATAGATCCATAATACGGTTATCAACCCATGTTGGTGTGCATTGTAGACAATCTGGGCTGCCTGATGTAACATCTCGGACTCATACTCACTCCCCAAATAGACCGTATAACCCACAGCCAGGATATTTAGTCCGCTATTATTACGGAAATCCACTACTTGCTGAATATCCAACCACTGATTACTGAATGGGTCGGACTGGGACGTCTTAACAAGATTTGTTTTGGAATTAAGCTTTGCCAGATAAGGGATACCGGAGTAATGTATACCATATCTGGCTATCAGCCCCAGCTGTGTCGCGAAGACACCGATCTTTGCCTGGCTTGCAATCCTGAAAAGATGTTCCGGATCATTGTCATCCGGGTGGATTCCTTTACCATAAAAATCGTTATTTAAGTGTTCTACTTTTTGATCGCCTGCAAACAGCATCAATCGTCCGCTGTTTTTTGTAATAGTTAGATAATTCTTGATATAATTTTTTCTCACCGCCTTTGGTACATCCAATGGTACCATGACATCATTCTCTCTAAAATCCATGTTTATGTCCTCCTTTATTGTCAAACTTGTGAAATCAATTGTTTTTTCGACAGTTTTCTCATATAGAATTTCCGTCCTTTGTACTTTGTCTCGATGAGCTGACCCCGATCGATCAATCTGTGTATGACAGACCAATCAGCTCCGGCACGCGCCAGAAAGTCTTTTACCGCCTCTTCCCGCATTGGATGTACGGCGGTGATACTCAGAAGGTCTTCTTCGACGTTGCCCGTAAAGGCGAAATCATTGCCTTCGTATCCAATCAGATATTCCACCTGATCAATCCGTTCATGGAAGATATGATAAGCTTGATTGATAATTTCCTCTGAAGGAGGTTGTGCCCATTCCTCTGCAGGCGGCCGTGTTGGAATGGATAGATAAGCCCTGTGAGGTTTCAACCGGGCCAGAAAGTCGGCAATTTTACCAAGGCCATCTTCGCTGTCATTGACCGTTCTGACAAGCATTGTTTCCGTTACGAGTTCCCCCCTGTAAATCTGCGCAAATTCAAACATTCCTTGCTGAATCGAGGAGAGCCGAAGTTTTCCGTAAGGCCGGTTAATCTTATGCCAAAGCTCTTCTTGCGCGGCGTCCACCTTCAATGAAACCCAATCCGCCCTCATCAGCGCCTTTTTTACATCTTCGCGCCAGATAAGGGAACCGTTGGTAATCACTGCAATCTTAATTCCCAAAGATTTCAACAATTCGATCTCATGCTCCAGGTTGATATCCAGCGTTGGTTCCCCATCAGGCACGAATGTCAGGTAGTCAATGGAACCTCCCGTTTCTTTTACCTTTTTCACCTTGTCCTGAACAGTCCGTAAGATTTTTTGAGGATTATAGAATTTTCGGCGCTCAGCCTGCATTTTTTGGGTACGTCCCAACTGACAATACACACAGGAATAGGTGCATATCTTGGGGGGGATATTATTTATCCCGAGGCTGTGCCCCAAACGTCTGGATGGGACAGGACCAAAAGCGATCATTCTGCTCATTTTTTCCTCTTAGCCGTCCTATTCGGTCTTTAACTTCCTAACTTAGTACATGTATTCATAACTACGCTTACGTATTTATAGCTTGGTTTTTTTATTTTATGTATGCAAAAGTTAAAAGGGACACCCCTACCGGTTTCGAGAAAGATGCTGTCGAACCAGTTCATCAGGCCGTGTACTTGAGGCCCCGGTAATGACTGTGGTGCCCTTTGCTTTAAAATTATTCATGGCCTTAATGCCCATGTTCCCTCCGATGATGACGCTAACCCCCAAATCGTGAAGCCAATCAGGGAATACACCCGGTGCATGAGAAGGCGGCTGCAGAATTTGCTTTTTTATTATTTGCTGATGTTGAACATGGAAAATAGCAAATTGGGTCGCCTTTCCAAAAGATGAACAAAGCCGACCTCCGGATATTGGAATGGCAATCTTTGTGATCACAGATTTTTTTGACCGGCTGTCTTCAATGATTTTATCCGCAATTAAGTCGTATCCATGTGCTGCTTCGGAGTTCGGATATTTCTCCAGATAAGATTGCCGCCCTTCTGCAGTGCAATTCGGCATGCGCGGATCCATTGGAATCCGGCCCAGGTAGCGTACATTGAAGATAATTGATTCTCTGAACATTCCTTCACTGGTTTTGTCGCATTTTTTACAAAATAAGCCGCTTTTATTTTCCACGAAACCCAATATTGAATGCTGGGCATTTTCATATAAGGTAATCAATTCTCTGACTCGTTTTCTGGCATGAGGCAGGTATTCGGTATCGGGAGCTGAAACGAAAATAACTTTGGCGTCATGAATCGCATCGGCCACTGCCAGCGGTTCATCACCCGTACCCGATATGGAATCGATGATAAGATAATCCAAGTCTCCCCAATTTACGTCAGCAATGAACTGGCGAATGACATGGCTTTTCAAGTCTCCTCGCCAGATCACGGTATGGTTCACATCTTTCAAAATGGATTTAATTGATATCACTTTCAGATAATCTGAATAGAATTCGGGGACAAATTTCTTATTTTTATCGGTTTCATAAACTCCTTGAAGCCCGAGTACATTAGAAATATTTGTGCCATGCAGATCAAGATCAATCAGACCGACGTTCACCTTTCTTTTTGAAAGGGCAACTGCCAAATTGGCGGCAAGGCTTGTTTTACCGACGCCCCGTTCGTTACTCGTAACGATATATTTATGCTGGATCAAGGACGTGGAATCGTGAATGGCCGGGTCTTGTTCAGCCGACCCGATATCCATATTCTTTCGATCTGGAGGATCGAAATCATTGGATGAATTACCCATAACACACCTCCCTGCATATGATTATTAAATAACCATATTGATATGTCTCTTTCTAAATTATGCATGATATGTGCCACAAGAAAACAGGATGTGGATGTAACCATGAATCGTTGTGTCCCATGCTTTTGGGCCATGCGAACGCCTCCTTTGTGGGCCGTAACACCTATAAATATTTCCAGTTAACCGATACTAAAAACTTCACCTTAACAATTATATTTCCATTGGTAATATTCGTGTTAGTCCTTTTGATTTCGAAATTTTGCGAAAAGAAATTTCGCATTTTTTCTAAATTTGACTTTCCTGAAGAATGAATCACCGGTTGCAATGATATTAACTGTTTGAATTTTTATTATTTTCTCAGATCATAATTTGGTGGCATGATCCATGCAAAATCAGGAATAAGTCGTGAGAAAATCGTAAGATCAACGAATATCTTTTGAGGAATCTTTTTAGATTATATCACGGGTTAAATATAAATAATTTTTTCGTGAGGGGAGCAAAAAATATTAACATGCCCTTAAGGGTTAAAAGGAGGTGGTTTCGATGTTCGATATAAACACATATAAAAAAGAGACAAAACTCAGAGACGGAACCAAGGTTCTTCTGCGCCCGATGGTTTCGCAAGACCAGAATGCTTTGTATGAGTTTTTCAAATCGGTCCCCAAAGAAGACGTAAAGTATTTGCGCGATGATGTATCCAGCAGACTCCTTGTAGAAAAATGGGCGAAAAACCTTAACTATGAAAAGACCTTACCCATCTTGGCGCTAAAAGATAATGCCATTATTGGTGACGCCACCATCAATCGACGCCGGTCCGGCTGGAAATATCACCTGGGTACCGTACGGGTTTTTGTGCACAAAGACTACCGGAATGTCGGTCTGGGACACACTATGATTGACGAGCTCGCGGATATCGCGTACAAACTCGAGATCGAAAAACTCATTGTCGAAATTCCCGACCTTGAAACCGGCGCAATCAATGCGTTTACCAAAGCGGGATTCAATCGTGTCGCAGTAATTCCGAACATGGTCAAGGACAGGGAAAATATGCCTGTGGATGTCGTGGTTATGATGAAAGATATCAGACCGGCCCACGACGATGCCTATGATTATGATTTTTAAGGCAGTTTTTGAGCCAAAACTATGGGCGGGATAGAAGATTTTGTTTCTCCTCACGGATAATTTTTTTGGTTGATCTTTGCATGACCATCGTTTTAATTTAATGAGTCAAGTTTCGCACCCTTTCATTCAACGAAAGTCTTATCTGATGAATTTTGCTGAAATCGGATACAACCGTCATGGATCAAGGTACCGTGGACAGGATATCATCTAACATGCTGTAATGAATACCAACACCTATCACATCTTAAAAGGAGGACTATAACGATGGAGAAAAAAATATTATTGGCCATGGATGATTCTGAAAACGCGATGCGGGCGGTTGAATTTGTAGCCAATTTTTTTACGCCGGATAATAAAATTACACTTTTTAACGTAATCCCAGACACTGCAACCCTGTGTGCAATGAACAGTCCGGAGCTAACCCCTTATTTTATATCCCAACAGAGCGCTTTTTGCCTGCTGGAAGAGGAAAAAAAGAAGCTGGTTAATGAGGCCATGCAAAAAGCGAAAAGGATACTTTTAGACGCAAAATTCGAAGAAAGGAATATCACAATAAAATCCGAAATAAGAAAAAGCGGTATTGCAAGAGATATCATAAGAGAAGCCAAGGCCGGTTATAATGTCGTTGTTATGGGCAAAAGGGGCCTGTCCGGAATTAAGGATTTTATTCTTGGAAGTGTTTCACAAAAAGTATTTAATTCGGCAAAAGATATATCGGTCTTGATTGTGGATTAGCCCAGGTTGCAAAACCCAAATTAATATCAGAAAAAAAAGCCGAAGGAATGATGCCTGTGCCAGAGGATTAAATTTAAAAAAAGTTTGAAATTCCGTCCTTTTAAGGAGGAAGGTGCTCATGAAAAAGATAATGATAGCGGTTGACGATTCCTTGAATTCTAAAAATGCCGTTCGGTACGCTGCACACATTTCGATTTGGGAGAAAAATATGAGTTATGTTCTTTTAAACATACAACCGATGATTTCCCGATACCTCGAAGATGAAGCCAGAATTAATTCTAAATCCCGGAACCAATTAAACCAGATCAAGGCCAAAAATTTAGAGGCGTCTCAACAGCTGCTCGATCAATATAAATCGCAGATGGTCCAAACCGGTATCGAGGAAAACCAAATACAAACAGTTACTCATCCGGCAAAGCTTGGCATCGCAAAGGATATTCTTGAATATGCATTAAAGGCACAGTATGATGCACTTGTTCTGGGCAGACGGGGCATTTCAGGCTTTATGGAATATTATATGGGGAGCGTTTCATCCAGTATCGTACAAAATTCGAGGGTCACTCCCATTTGGGTTGTCGGCGGCAACGTGACTCCCTCAAAAATCCTGGTGCCTATTGACGGATCCGAATTCAGTCTTCGTGCGATAGATCATTTGGCTTATATCGTCAGCAATCATTCCGATATCAACCTGTCCTTTTTGCATGTCCAACCCAAACTCAAAGACTACTGTATGATTGATTTTGATATAAAAGAAGCGGATGCTTTTGAAGACCTGGTTATAAAAAGCAATCATAACTGCATCGAAAATTTTTATGCCCTGGCTTTAAGGAAATTAAAAGAATTCGGAATAAATAAAGACCGGATAGAAATCAAAACGGTTACACGCCTCTTTAATATAGGGAGCGCTGTCGTAGAGGAAATAAAAACCGGAAACTATGATACGGTTGTGATGGGACGAAGCGGTATGAACAAGACTTTTTTTACGGGAAGCGTTACCAACTATGTATTGAATAACATAACCGATGCCGCCATCTGGATTGTCCCATAACAGGTCTTGGAGCAAAGGCTAATATAAAAAACGCTTCGGAGATACCGGCCTAATAATTCATAAACAAATCAACCCTGGGGAATATTCGGGCTGTCATCAGGCCTTGAGCGAATGATGAGTAGGGGGCGGTCAATACGCTGCAATACTCCGGCTGCGACGCTTCCATAAAATGTTCTGGACAAACCGGTGCGGCCGTGACTGGCCATCGCCACAAGGTCTGCATTTTCGCGTTCAGCAGCATCGATAATCGCTTTCACGACCAGCCCATGACCGATGCGAGTTTGAACGTTGATACCCTTTACGCGAAACTCTTCTTGAAGAGAAGCAAGATAAACTTCTGTCTCTTTCCTTTGATGATCGCATTTTTCCAGGTACCTTGCCATATCAATCACTTCATCATATTCCAACATAAGCGATGGTTCCGCAACTATAAAGAAAATCACTTTCGAGTTGAAACATAGTGACAGATTCTTTACATGAGGCAATATTGCTTCGGCTCGTTTCGAACCGTCCAATGGAACCAATATGGTTTTATACATGTCTCTCTCCTGTATCTATAAATTTGATAAATCTATAATGGTTTTTGAATACCCCGTCCGCTTGTCGAAACGCACTGGAGATCCCGTTTCAACGGGGCGGCGCGGAGCTTTATTTTACTCCGGATGCAGAAAAATTTATGGATTCAGTGGTCGACCAGGCAAATCTCCTCTACTGTAATTGCCCATTCTTCACAGAACGCAATGCAGCATTCGCATCCGAGGCATTCCTCAGCATTGACCAGTACTGATTTTCCACCTTGAAGCTCGAAGGCAAGGACGGGACAAACATCGACGCACCTCCCACAGCCATCACATTTTTCCGCATTGACTTCCACCTTGTACATGACTTAATAACCTTCTTGAGATAGGTCCAGATTGTGTATAATGGTTAACCTTTCCAAGTCTTTTTATAAAATCAAATCTTCAAAGATATTAAGGATTTTTCTGAATTTCTTTTTTATTCCCGTGAATCAATCGAGACAGAGAATCATCAACGGCCTTGATTGTGAGAGGTTTATCAATAAGATCCTGAATTCCGGAACTCAATGCCTCAGAAACAACCTTTTCATTTTTGTAAGCCGTGATGAGTATCTTTATGGCATCCGGACAAATTTCCTGAATCTTTCTGGAAAATGTCAATCCATCTATCCCCGGCAATTTATAATCTATGAGAATGATGTCATAGGCTTGCTGTTTGATCAGTTCCATGCCCTCTTCAGCCGTCCCCACCGAAACTATTTGACATCCTTCAATATCGAAGTACAAAGTCAGGGAATCTCTGATCCACTCATCGTCATCTACGAGTAATATTTTCTTGTCTTTGAGTTTGCTAAATAGGTCCATCCGCAATCCCCCGGAACATTAAAATTCGTTTTATAGGAAAATTTCTGTGACGTATTACAACTTTATGGTTTGCATGAAGTATGCCACCGAATCATATTGTATATAAACCTATTTAATCCAGGTAGTTCTCTGTGTCTATATCGGCAAGTGGCTTCATTGCGGGGCTCTGATTTAGAAGAATTTCAAAACCAGTTTTAGAAAATTTTCGAAAAAATTGTCACGTCTTTGAAATGAAATGAATTTTTCTTGGGATGTTCAGACTCATGAGACATGCGGGTTTGGGGAGAGGGTTATTTATTTTGCAGTTTCTTTCTCCGGTAACGGAAGGTGTGGTGGTTCATGTTAAGGAGCTTGGCAGCCTTAATTTCGTTGCCTTCAGCCATTCTAAAGGCTTCCCCAATATAATATTTTTCTAAGGATTCTTGAGTGGAGGCAAAATCGATGCCTTGAGCTGGAAGCGCCGGAAAAATAATTTCATCTGTTGCCTTCTTGGGTATGTCACTTCTGAATTTATTTACCAGGCCGAGATCCTCAGCCTCCAATATTGGTCCCTTTCCTAAGAGAACTCCTTTCTCAATAATGTTTTTAAGTTCACGAACGTGACCAGTCCAGTTGTGAGTCATAAGAGCATTCTCTGCATTTGCGGAGATGCCGGTGAATGCCTTGCCGAATTTATTGCTGAACGTCATAAGGAAGTGCTTGGCAAGTGGCATGATATCACCACGACGTTTATTCAACGAGGGCGCCTGTATTTTTATTACGCCGACTCGGAAATAAAGGTCCTTTCGAAATAGGCCCTTTTCTATCATACTGTCTAATTCTTTATTGGTGGCGGCAATGATTCTCGTTTTAATTTGCATTTTCTTTGTCCCGCCGACCCTGTAAAATTCACCCGTTTCGAGAAATCTGAGAAGCTTGGCCTGGGCGTCCAGACTCAAATCCCCCACCTCATCAAGAAATAGGGTCCCATTTGCCGACTCTTCTATTAAGCCTTTTTTACCTGATGCTCCTGCTCCGCTGAAGGCGCCTTTTTCATACCCAAAAAGTTCGCTTTCAACAAGATCTTTTGGAATAGCAGCGCAGTTTACAGGAATAAAAGGGCCTTTAAAATTGGGGCTTCTATAATGAATCGCACTGGCAATCAATTCTTTACCCGTACCGGTCTCTCCGAGAATAAGAATCGGGGTATCGGGGCTTTTGGCCACCATCTTTATAAATCCCATAACTTCTTGCATCGCATTGCTTTGACCTATAAAACAAGGAAGGTTCTCCCTAAGATACCGCTCTTGGAGCAACTGAACTTCTTTTCTGAGTCGGATCGTTTCAAGCGCATTTCGAATTGTCATCTCCAAACTATCCATGTGAATCGGTTTTACCACGTAATCGTAGGCACCAAGCTTCATGGCAGAGATTACGGTGGCGATATCCTCATAAGCTGTTATCATTATAACCATCACATCAGGGCAAAGACCCTTAATTTCACGAAGCGCATTCATCCCGTCCATACCGGGCAACCCGATGTCAAGCAGAACCAGGTCAGGGAAATTCGCCTTTATGGCGTCAATTGCGGTCTCGGCTGTAGGAAATGCTACTATTTTATAGTATTCCTCAAGGGCCATCGTTATCCCTTCCCTTATGTTTTCTTCATCATCGACGATATATATAGAATATTGTATCATGAGTCGCCT